>Ga0099364_10003168_pt1 | contig 25747 bp, 28 predicted proteins | sample TergutTh196P3_FD_73070 | JGI IMG/M metagenome (GOLD analysis project Ga0099364, IMG submission 73070) | Microcerotermes parvus P3 segment gut microbial communities from Pointe-Noire, Republic of the Congo - Th196 P3 | ecosystem: Host-associated > Arthropoda: Insects > Digestive system > Gut ...
ATCCAGATCCGGTAAAAAGTTAAGCTATTTGCTCCAAGAGCCAAGGGTCCCTTCCCTCTTGGCTCCTATATCATACCATATTTTCTCATATTTTTTGATGCGTCCGCCCTGGGGAGAGAAAAAAATCTGCCTTGCGGTTTTAATACTTTGGGGATATCTTAATGTAAAGTAAGGATTGTAAGGAGTGGATTTCATGGAATTGGCGAAAGTCACAACCAAAGGACAAGTCACTATTCCTATTGCGATACGCAAGCGGTTGGGAATAAAAGACGGCGATAAGCTGTTATTTCTTGAAAAGCCTGACGGCGTAGTCATGGTGAATCCCTCAATGATGGCGCTTGAGAAGATAGGAAAGGCTTTTGAGGGCGAAGCGGAGAGGCTTGGCTTGGAAAATGAAGAAGATGTAGTGGCTATGATTAAAGAAATACGAAAAGAGAATTGGGAGAAAAATATTGCGGGTGACGCTTGATACCAATGTTCTCGTTTCGGCGTTTGTATTTCGGAGCAGGAAAATTTATGCAGTGATAGGTTTCATCATTTCGCATCATGAGTTGGTTCTGTCTTCTTATGTGGTTGATGAGTTAAAAGATGTTGTAGATCGCAAGTTTCCTAAAATGGCGGGCGCGTTAGATGAGTTTTTAGCGGCATTATCTTTTACGCTTGCCTACTCTCCTCGGCAAATGCCATCAGGTCTGTTTGAGATAAGGGATATTTCTGATGCTCCTATCCTGTATACTGCAATCATTGAGGGTGTTGACGTTTTAATTACAGGCGATAAGGACTTTGATGATGTAGAGGTTGAAATGCCTGCTATCATGACTATTGCAGAGTTTGAAAAGGAATATATGGAAGGCGAATAGCAGGGGCCGATATAAAATCCTTTGATAGCGATTTGGTATTAAACGCATTTACGCGCAATAAAAATCAAAGGGTCTGGTTGCGGGGCGGTAATCCGTAACCAGGCCCTTTATGTAGTAAAATATAATCAGAGAAATTGTGTTGCGCATAAAGTTGACGCAGTAAATTTTATCGCGGTCTGCGCGCCCCGGAGGGTTAAAAGTGCGAGAAAAAAATCGAATTATCTGCCTTATCTTCATCTTCTTGTCGGTTTCGTTTTTTTCCTGCGGCGAATCCGCCGGCAAACAGCCCGACGAAACATTTCAGTACGCCTCATTTCGGGATATTCCCGGCGTGACTGATGAAGAAATCGAAGCTGTCGAGGCGTTTCAGCAACAAAACAGAAATTTTGTTTTTGGAATGACCCCAAGCACCGAGGCATTCAGTAAAGACGGCGCGATAGGAGGATTTTCCGTCCTGCTTTGCGAATGGCTCGCCGATCTCTTTGAAATCCCGTTTCAGCCCGCTCTTTATGAGTGGGGCAATTTGATTGCGGGACTTGAAGCCGGTACGATTGATTTTACCGGCGATCTGTCGCCTACCGATGAACGCCGGAAGATATATTTTATGACCGACGCCGCGACAGCGCGTACGCTGAAATATTTCCGCATTGAAAGCAATCCGCTGCCGGGAATTACGGCGGCGCGTCCGTTGCGATTGGTCTTCTTTGACGGCTCCAACACATATGATCTTGTAGTTTCCTCGAAGGCATACGATACATTTGACGCTTTATTTGTCAAAGACAATGAAGCCGCATACAATTTGCTGAAAAGCGGAGAAGCCGACGCCCTTATCACCGAAAGCACTTTGGAGGCCGTTTTTGACGTTTATGGCTATATAACGGCAACCGATTTTTTCCCGCTTATTTTCAGCCCGGTTTCCATGACGACGCAAAATCCGGAACTCGAACCCGTCATTTCGATAATGACAAAGGCGATGCGAAGCGGCGCAATGCCGCATCTGATCGATCTATACAACCAGGGCGACCAAGAATACAGAAAACATAAATTTTTGATGAGTCTGAACGAGGAAGAAAGAGCGTATCTGCAAAATACGGCTTCCGTACCGCTGGCGGCGCAGTATTTCAATTATCCCATCGTCTTTTACAACGAACACGAAAAAAAATGGGACGGCATCACCTTTGATTTATTGCGCGAAGCGGAAGAACTCACCGGGCTTACTTTCGACATTGTAAACGACGAACGCACCGAGATGGCCGATTTGATGGCGATGCTGAATGACGGCAGGGCGCATATGTTTTCCGACCTGATTTTTTCCGCCGCGCGGGAATCGTATTACATTTGGGCGGAATATAAATACATGGGGGATCAATTCGCGCTTTTATCCAAAATAGATTTCCCGAATGTGAATATCAATGAAATACCCTATGCGCGGATAGCTCTGATAAGAAATACCGCGCACGCCGAAATGTTCCGCGCTTGGTTCCCTGACGCCGTCAACGCGGTGGTATACGATAACTCGGACGACGCGTTCTTAGCGTTGGAAAAAAATGAAGTGGACATGGTAATGGCGGCAAAAAGCAAATTGCTTTGGTATTCAAATTACTATGAATTTTCCGGTTATAAAGCTAATTACCTGTTCAACTATTCCTATGAATCCGCTTTCGCTTTTAACAAGGAACAAACCGTTCTTCGTTCCATCATGGACAAGGCGCTTTTGGTTATCGACACCGATAGATTCGTGGATCAATGGCTGACCAAAACATACGATTATCAGGCGCGGATATTGGCGGCGCAGCGCCCGTGGCTGATAGGCGCAATCGCCCTTTCTATCGTCGTGCTTATCCTGATACTCTTCATTTTATTTAAAAACCGTAATGAGAAAAAACAACTTGCAATACTGAAAGAACAGGCCGAGCAGAGCAATCGCAGCAAAAGCGGTTTTTTGTCCAATATGAGTCATGAAATGCGAACGCCGATGAACGCGATCATCGGCATGACGACTATTGGCCTTAAATCGGAGGGTATAGAGCAGAAAAACCAGGCGTTGAAAAAGACCCGGGACGCGTCAACTCATCTGCTCGGAATAATAAACGATGTGCTGGATATGGCAAAGATAGAAGCAAACAAGCTGGAACTTGCCTCCGCCGAGTATAATTTTGAACGAATACTGCAAAAGGTAATGGCAGTCGTTAATTTCCAGGTGGATGAAAAGCGGCAGCGATTAACCGTGACCGTAGATGAAAATATTCCGCGTTTCCTCGTGGGAGATGACCAGCGTTTAGTACAGGTAATAGCGAACTTACTGTCCAACGCAGTAAAATTCACCCCCGAAGGAGGCGATATCCGCCTTGAAGCGTCATTTGTCGGGGAAACTGACGGACATTGCGAGTTGCTTGTCGAGGTGGCCGACGATGGGATAGGTTTATCAAGCGCGCAGCAGGAGAAAATATTTCGCGCTTTTGAGCAGGCGGAAAGCGGGACGAGCCGCAAATACGGCGGTACAGGTTTAGGGCTTGTCATTACCAAGAACATTGTGGAGCTTATGGGCGGCAGGATTTGGGTGGAATCGGAACTTGGCAAAGGCGCCCGGTTTATTTTCACCATAAAAGCGCAGCGCGGCGAAAATTACTCTGATCCGCAGCTTGCCCCCGGTGTTAATTACGGTACGGATCATATTACGGACGAACATACGGAGAGTCCCGACGGTGAGTTTTTCGGCAAGAGGCTGTTGCTTGCCGAGGACATCGAAATCAATCGTGAAATATTTATATCGTTATTGGAAAACACCGGACTGTTAATCGACTGTGCGGAAAACGGCAATGACGCGTTAAACATGGTGGCGGCGGTTCCCGAAAAATACGATATTGTGTTCATGGATTTGCAGATGCCCAAAATGGACGGGCTTGAAGCTACGCGCCGTATACGAGCGTTACCCTCGCAACAGTGCGAAAGGCTGCCGATCATCGCTATGACCGCGAATGTCTTTACAGACGATATAAAGGCATGTCAAGCGGCAGGCATGAACGATCATCTTGGTAAGCCCCTTGATATTGACATGGTATTTAAGACGCTGCGCAAATATTTATGAGCGCATAGTCAAGCCGCATTGAACACGATATCAGACGAAATTTAAATCGCGCGGACTGACCGAAGGGAGCGTTAATAAATTATGTTCGACGAAAAACAGTTGGCTGCGCTGCTGCCTGTTCTTCAAAACTCGGAGGCGGTTATAGAGCGAAAGCGCGCGCTTGTCGGCTTTGACGGCTATATCGACAGGCTGGTGAGGCTTCGCAAAAACCAGAATACCCCGCCCGATTATTTCAACAGCGTCGGTGAGTTCACCGGCTTTATCATGAATTACGCGAATCAGAGCGCGGATATAAACGTAAAAAGGATAGGCGATAAGATCGGCGGCAACGGGCCGATTCTGGCGGACGCGCTCGCGCGCAAGGGCGTGCCGCTCACCTGTGTCGGCGCTTTCGGATACCCGGAACTAGAAAATGTTTACCAGCCGCTGAATGAGATTTGCGATCTAATTTCCGTGGAAGAAACGGGATTTACGTTCATTCTTGAATTTGACGACGGCAAAATAATGTTCGGCGACGCCGATTCTTTTTATAACATTACCTGGAAGCGACTGGAGGAGGTAATCGGCCATAGCGGGCTTCTCAGGCTTCTTGAAGAATGTGACATGCTCTGCTTCGCCAATTGGAGCGCGCTTTTTGAATCGAATGATCTGCTGGAGGGCATCGTGAAAACGGCGCGTACGATGCCAAACAAGCCGCGTTCCCTGTTCTTCGACATCGCGGACCCCGCGCCGAAAACGCCGGAACAGTTTCAGGAGTTATTCAGGCTGATGGGCGAAGCGCGCGCTAGTTTCGAGGTAATTCTCGGACTCAACCCCAAAGAGGCGCTGATCGTATACAATCATTTCTTTGGCGCGGGAGAGGCGGCTTACTCGGATCTCCTCGCGGAAAAGCTTCTTGAGGAAATGCCAGTTGACGAACTGGTTGTGCACGCACTGGATTACGCGCTCGCAGGCGGTAAAAACGGCTCGCTGCAATCGCTGCAAAGCTCTCCGAACAATTTGGTCGAAAAGCCCGCCGTACTCGCGGGGGGCGGGGACAACTTCAACTCGGGGTACTGCCTTGGCAAGCTCCTTGGCCTTAGTCCTGAACTATGCGCATGTCTTGGGAACCTCGGCGCTCAAACCTACGTCGCGTCGGGAAAAGCGTCCGGCGTATCGGATATTATCGAATTAATCACGAAAAGAGGGCATCAATAATGAACGGCTACGAAAAGGATATTCTTAATCAACCCGCGGATATACGGCGCGCTCTCGATTTTTATAAAGAGAATGAATACGCGGAAAAACTGGCTGAATATACGTCAAAATCGTATAAGAACATCATTTTCACAGGCATGGGGAGTTCATTTATTTCCTGTTACAGCGCGGCGACAATGCTCAGAAACGCGGGCTTTTCCGTGATGAAGATCCCATCGAGCCAGCTCCTGCATTTTGAAACTAAAGCGATCGCGGAGGACTCGTTACTGGCGTGCGTATCGCAATCCGGCGAGAGCGTGGAGGTTGCGGAGCTCATAAAGAAACTTCACGGGCACAAAAACATAATTGGAATAACAAATGATATGGAGAGTACGCTGGGTAAACGGGCGAATTTGGCGCTCAACATGCGCGTCGCGCCGGAGCGCTCGGTTTCGACGCGGACGTATCTGGCCTCGCTCGCTATAAATCATATACTGGCCAAAGCATTCTGCGGCGGAAACGCCTATGACGACGTCGCGCGCGCGGCGGATTGTCTTGAAGAATCGCTTAAAGATTTTAACGGCGTTTCCGAAAGGGTCGACGGATTCTTCGGTCTGCCGCCGTACATGGCGATGATGGCGAGAGGTTTCAGCGTAAGCACGGCCGAGGTCGGCGCGCTCTATGTCGCGGAAGTCGCGAAATATCCTGTCATTCCCTTTGACGCAGGCGGGTTTCGCCACGGTCCGCTGGAGCTCGTGAACGAGAGCTTCAACTGCGTCGTTTTCGCGCCGGAAGGAAACTGCCACGGCCTGCAAATCAAAATCGCGGAGCAGATCGCCGCAAACGGCGGGAAAGTACTGTTAATCACAGACGGGGACTATGATTCCGGCGGCGGCAATATCCTCGCGGTTAAACAAAAATACCCCTGCGCGGAGCTGGAGTGCTTTGTGAACGTTTTGGCGGCACAGGTAATCGCCAATAATATCGCGAAGAGGAAGGGGCTTGACGTCGGGCAGTTCTTCCACTCGTCGAAAATAACGAGCGTGGAGTAATTCGACACGCAAACCTGTACCATCAATAGCCATTACGGGGGAACATATAAATATAACTTTACCCTTTCAGCCGCGCAATGAGGGACTTGTAAGCTTCAATCAGGAATATGGCGTCCAATCCGCACGCCACGCAGTCAAACCCCTGGTCTAAATGGGCTTTGGCCGCGTCTGCCGCGCCCGCGAAGATCATGCTGATTTTTCCGTTGGCTTTACATACATTCAGAACGTGGCGGATCGCGTCAATTAACTCCGGGTTATCCATCTGCGCGGGTTTACCCAATGCCACCGACAGGTCGTAGGGGCCTATAAAGATGCCGTCCACTCCTTCCAGGGGGGCTATTTCTTCGATATGATCCAGGCAGCCTCTCGTTTCGCACTGGGGGAGCAGCAAAGTCTGGCTGTTGGACGTTTCAAAATAGGTTTGCGTATCGCGGGCGAAATCCGCGTAGCCGAAAGATCCGGCCAGGGTTAAAGCAAATCCCCTTCGGCCCACGGGATAAAACTTCGCGTATTCCACAAGACGCTCCACCTCCTCTTTTGAATGGACGCATGGAACCACCAGGCCCTTTGCGCCGATATCCAGCATTTTGAGTACGGAAGACCGGGTGGTGTCCTTGATTCTTACAAAGGGTGTGATCCCCCGCCGTTCAGCCGCTAAAACGGCGGCGAGAGTACTTTCCGCATCGAAAGGGCCGTGTTCCGTATCCACGACGAAGAAATCAAGCCCCGCAATACCGATACACTCCACCGCCGTGGCACCGCCAAGATGACAAAACGTGCCGAGAGCCTGCCGCCCTTCTTCCACCATCTGTTTGATATTGTTGATCATTTTTCTTCCTCCCCTGTTGCCGTCTTTTACCAGTTTACCACGGCTCAAGATAACGGGTCGCGAATTGGCTCCTTTGGATTCTCATCTGTCGCGAAAAAGGTGCTAGAATTATGTTACAAAATTTTAAAAATGAAAATCGTCTGCCCGGGGACTCTAAGGCGGACAGAAGCGTGAAAAAAATTATAACTGATGAGAAGGTGAAGAATGTAATGAACCATTCCTTGCTGGAGCATAATATTTTTATCGTCTGGAAACCTGAATATGATTTGGGAATACCCATCATTGACGAGCAGCACAGAGGGATTGTTTCCACCATCAATTCCCTGTACTTCGGAATGCAGAATAAACACGGCGAAAGTATGCTCGCGCCTATAATCGGAATGATAAATGAGTATACGCGCATTCATTTCGATATAGAGGAGGACTTTCTGAGGAAGAGCGAGTTCCCACTGGCAGGCCACCATCGTGAATTACACCGCGAGCTGACAAAAGCGCTGTCCCAAATCGGGAAAGACAGTATATCGCATCGAGATCCTTATGAGTTTATGGAGTTTCTCAAAAAATGGTGGGTCGATCATATTTGCCACAAGGACCGGGATTTTCTGAATTTTCTCCGGGATACGCACGACTTTCGAATATCTTGATAAAACGCCGCGAAGAGCGGCTATGTAATTAACATGTCAAAAACCCGTCATTTAGTTCAGACGGGTTTTTTTGATATATTTGCCGAATGCGTTCGCCCTGCAAATTCCGCGCGTTAAATTGACTTCCATGTTTCACTCATATATACTAAAAATACAAAAAAATCGATTAGTAAAAAAACCGCTGGTGATTCTTAAACGCTTTGGTCCCAACTGCAATATGTTGGGCAATAAATAAAAAATTAAGAGCAGGAAAGGAAGGGTTCCCATGAAAAAAGTGTCTATAGGAAGTTGGGCTTTTACCTTCGGAGCATATGCGGAAAACCCCGTGACACTGGAGGAGCTTTGCAAAACGCTGAGCGATTTGGGTTTTGACGGCGTAAGTATGGGCGGTTTTATGCCACACGCGCACCCCGATCTGTACAATACCGACGAAAAGCGCGCCGGGCTTTTGGCCATGCTGAAAAAGTACAATCTGGAAGTTGCGGATTTCGCGGCCGATCTTTGGAGCGTGGACTCTCTCAAACAGACGGACGAATGGCTTGCGCTCTTTGATAAAAACTGTACATTCTGCAAGGCAATGGGTTGGCCTGTTATCCGCATAGATTCCGGTGCGCCGCCGATTTTGCCGGAGGGGAAAACATATGGCGAAGTCAAGGAGTTCTTTGTAAAAACCTTCAAAGGCATGGCGAAGCGCGCCGCGAAAGACGGTCTGTGCATAGTCTGGGAGTTTGAGCCGGGTTTTATTATCAACGAACCTAAAAATGTCGTGGAAACCGTAAAAGCCGTGGGCGAGCCGAATTTCAAGCTGTTGTTCGACACATGTCACGGGCATATGGGAGCGATCGGTTCCCGCCATATAGAAGAAGGGCTGACGCTCAACGACGGGCTGCTTGAGTTTATCGGAATGTGCCGGGACGAAATAGGGATCGTGCATGTGATAGATTCTGACAGCACGCTAAACGAAACCGGCACAAGCACGCACGCGCCCTTTGGGGCCGGCGTGATCGACTTTGACCAGGCGATCCCCGCCCTGCTCGAAAAAGCGAACTACAAAGCCGACTGGTGGGCGATTGACCTTTGCGAATGGCCGGAGGCGCTCAAGGCGATGGCCGATTGCAAGGCTTTCGTAGACGGTTTCAACAAAAAATATTGCTCCTGATCCCCAATTTATGAAATGAAAGGAGTTCTGTAATGGACGGCAAAATGAAGGCGCATGTTCTATATGAACCAAACGTTATGAAAGCTGAAACCCTGGATATCCCGAAAATAAAGGATAACGAGGTATTGGTCAAAATCAAGGCGGTGGGCATCTGCGGCTCGGATATTTCGTATTACTACGGCCACAGCCCGCTCGGCACGGCCAACGGCAAGGGGCCGCTGATCATAGGCCACGAAATGTCCGGCGAGGTTGCCCAAGTCGGCTCTATCCCCGCTGAAATGGGGTTGTTTAAGCCGGGGGACCGCGTGGCGCTCAACCCGGTCATGCAGTGCAACGCCTGCCCCGAATGCCTGAACGGGCATTTCAACGTCTGTTCGTACGCGAGCGTCCTGGGCGTTTCGGTCAACGGAGGCTTCGCGGAATATTGCAAAGCGAATTACACCCATGTGTATAAACTGCCCGACGGCGTTTCGTATGAGGAAGCGGCGCTTTCCGAACCGCTGGCCTGCGCCGTTTACGCGATCGGGCAGGCGGAAATCAAGCTGGGGCAGACCGTCGTCGTTTTCGGTCCGGGAGGGATCGGACTGATGATGGCGCAGCTTGCCAAAAGCGTCGGCGCGGGTAAGGTCATTCTCGTGGGACGCAGGGATTTCCCCCTCAAAAAAGGGTTAAAATTAGGCGCGGATCATGTGATAAACAGCGCGGACACTGCATCGCCCTATTACGCGGAAGATTTGCCCGCCACAATTAAGGAGCTTGCAGGCGGCCTGGCAGAACGTTGCATGGTGGCCACAAGCAATATGGACGCCCTGCAAGCAGCCCTCAACGTTACGGGAAACCGCTCCACGATCGTCTACTTTGGATTGCCCGGACCTGAGGACGAACTGAAGGTAAATGTTCTTGAAGCTATATACAAGGACAGAGTCATAAAATTCTCATGGCTCGCCCCCGGCGCATGGGATACGGTGTTCAAGGCGGTCGCGGCGAAGAAAGTTTGCCTTGACGAAATCATCACGCATAAATTCCCGCTTGACGATCTCGAAAAAGGCATCACATTTATGAAAACGTCTAAGGAAGATAAAATCAAAGGCGTTATTATCGTAAGCTGATAACGCCGCTTGATGAAATTGGAAACGCACCTGAAACGATAATCGGCGTTTTTATTCCGTTTCTAAGCCGTTTTGCTTAGAAACGGAATAATACGCGGAATGAGGATAAAGAAATGCGAGCCGAAAAAACTGATGACGCCATCCTGAGGCTGGAGTACATCTGGAAGATATATCCCGGCGTCAACGCTTTGGCGGGAGTTACCTTCGATGTAAAACCGGGGGAGGTACATTGTATCTGCGGCGAGAACGGGGCCGGAAAGTCCACTCTTATTAAGGTCATTTCCGGCGCGCACCAGCCGGACAAGGGCAGCGTGTATTTTGAAGGGCAGCCCGTATCGCTCGACCCCAAAACAGCCGGAAAGCTCGGCATTCACACCATATACCAGGAGCTCAACTACTACCGCCACCTCGACGTTGTGGAAAATATTTTCAGCGGCGCCGAGGTGACGAAGTTCGGCGTGATGCAGAAAAATTATATGCACCGAATGACCGAAGAGGCGTTGAGCCGGCTCAACTGCACATTCTCTCCCGACGCGCTCATGCACGAACTTTCAAGCGGCGAACAAAAACTGGTCGAGATCGCAAAGGCGATGATCTTCAAACACAAGCTGCTGATCCTGGACGAGCCCACGGCGTCGCTCTCATCCTCGGAAACCAATCATTTGCTGGGTATTATTAACGAAATAAAAAAGACGGGCCTGGGGATTATTTACATCTCCCACCATCTTGAAGAAATCTTCACGATAGGCGACAGAGTGACAGTACTCCGCGACGGAATAAAAGTAAGCGAAAACAGCATCAAGGACATCGACGAACCCGGACTGATACGGGATATGGTGGGAAGGGACGCGTCGGCGTTTTACACGCGGGAGTATTACGAGCATGGGGACGTGGTGCTTGAAGCGTTGAACCTTAGCGGAAACGGAGTCCGCGACGTTTCGTTCTCCCTGCGCAGGGGTGAGATACTCGGGTTCGCCGGCATGGTCGGCTCCGGCCGGTCAGAGCTGATGACGCTCTTATTTGGCGGCGTGCCCCCCGAGAGCGGCACGCTCAAAATTTTTGGCCGTGATGTGAAAAAATTCTCGCCGCAGAACGCCATCCGAAACAAAATCTGCTACATCACGGAGGACCGTCAGCGAACGGGACTGTTTCTACAGCACACGATAGCGCGGAACACGATCATCGCAAACCTCGTCAACACGAAGGAGCTGTTCCGCACTCCCGCAAGAGATATACGCGAGGGCGACGAGTACATACGAAAGCTCGGCACGAGGGCGGCGGACTCCGAGGTACGGGTAGTCAATCTGTCTGGGGGCAATCAGCAGAAGGTCGTGCTGGCGAAGTGGTTTCTGACGGAGGGCGATATATACATATTCGACGAACCCACCAGGGGGATCGACATCGGCGCGAAGCAGGAGATATACGCGATCATGCTCCGTCTGCTAAGAGATGGAAAAGCTATAATCATGGTTTCAAGCGATATGCCGGAGGTCGTGTCCATGAGCGACCGAGTGGCGGTTATGAGGCGCGGCGAACTTGTCGGCTCGCTGGAAAGACAAGAAATATCCGAAGAAAATATTCTTACATATTCGATAGGAGGGACGCTTCATTGAGCGATATAAGCGGACAGCCGAAAGCGGAGGCTGCGGCGCAAACACAGGTGAAAAAGCCGCTGTCGAGGCGCTTCGAGGGTATCAACATTTTTTTCATTCTACTGGGTTTTATTGCGGTGATCGTGTGCCTTCAGCTGATTCAGTCCGCGTCGGCGGGTAATATCACTTACCCGAGGTTCGTAAGCCCGGTCAACCTGCTAAATATCCTTATGCAAAATTCCATTCCCGGAATACTGGCGGTCGGCATGACGCTGATCATCATTTCGGGCTGTATCGACCTGTCCGTGGGTATGCTGTCATCGCTCATCGCGATCTTTCTTGCCCTGGGCATATCAAGGTGGCAGATACCGCTTTATACGGCGATTTTTTTAAGTATCGCGCTCGCCGTCGTTCTTGAGGGTATTCTCGGCTTCATAATCTCGCGAACTAATGTCGAGCCGTTTATAATAACGCTCGGCGGCATGATATCGTTTCAAGGCGTCGCGCTGCTCCTTTGCGGCTCGCGCGAGGTCACATTGAACCGTCAGCTCGACTTTTTAAAGGTGAACCTGCTCGCCGGGGGACCGGACACGCCCCCTATGAGGTGTCCCGTGACCGGACTGACCCTGAACTTTCCTCCGTATGTAATCATATTTCTCGTTATAGTAGTGATTTTTTGGGCGCTTCTCAAATATACGAAGTTCGGGCGCAGGGTTTACGCCGTGGGAAACAATCCGCAGGCCGCGTACCTCTCCGGTATCAACGTCAAAAATATGAAGCTCGCCGTATTTCTTATAAACGGCCTGCTGGTCGGGATAGGCGCGGTGCTTCTGCTGTCCCGTATCAACGTCGGCAACATCACGGTCGGGCAGAATCTAGAGATCGACGCCATAGCGATGGTCGTAATAGGCGGCGCTGCTATGGGAGGCGGCAAGGGCAATATGTGGGGCACATTCTTCGGCGTGCTGCTGCTCGGTTCGATAGGGAACGCGATGAATATGCTGGGCTTTCCCAGCGAAGTCCAGTTCGTGGCAAGGGGCCTCATAATAATAGTTTCCGTAACGATCGCCGCCCTATCGGGCCATACGAAGATAAAGGAGAGGCTAAGGAGCATTTTTAAACGAGGGGTTGACGCGTGAGGATTCACGCGTTGATACTAAATAAACCAGGAGGTAGCAGAATGAAGAAAGTTTTGGTTATGGTTCTGGCGTTGGTAATGGTGGTTACTTTCGCGGCGGTCGGGTTCGCTTCGACAGCCGGTAAGGTGATTGGGTATTACATGGACGCGGCCGACGATTATTACAAGGCCGGATTCGAGGTATTCTCGGTGCTGGCGGGGCGCGAAGGCTGGGTCATCAGGGACGTAGTCGGCCAGGGGACGGCCCCCGAGCAGATAGCGGCGGTGGAGAATTTCATCACGAGCGGCGTTGACGCGATAGTAATAGTACAGAACAGCCCGCACGCAAGCTCAGAAACTCTCGCCAAGGCGCATGACGCGGGAATCCCGGTGTTCCATCTGACCCACAATCCTCCCGACGAGCCCGGACTCGCCGGTTTTGCGGGATACAACTGGGTACAGGTAGGAGTATACGCCGGTGAAAACGCCATCGAAAAGGGCGCGAAACGCATCGTCATGATCGAGGGCAAGCTCGGCCAGGGATCCGCCGCGGGACAAACCGAGGGCTTCATACAGGCATTCATTGACGCCGGACTCGACGTTGGCGACGCGATGACGATAGGCGGCAGGGGCGGCGCGGACCTCCAGATAGTTCAGTGGGCGTCGGGCGACTGGTTCGCCGATCCCGCGAAGAGGGCCATGCAGGACGCGATAACAGCTCTCGGCCCTGACGGTTTCGACGGCGCTTACGTGCAAAACAACGAGATGATGGACGGCGCGCTCCAGGCATTCGAGGAAGCCGGACTCAATCCGGCCGACTACTGGCTGGGTTCCTCCAACGGCAAGGAAAAGTCCTGGGTGTGGGTGAGCGAGGGCAAGTTGACGATGGACGTTAACCAGACCCCGACGCTGGAAGCCGATCTCGGATATCAGCAGATCAAGGCGTACTTTGAGGGCAACCCATACAAGCGCTGCGTATACTCCGCGACGATCACGTTCGATGGGGACAACATCGACGAGTCGAAGCTGATCCCCTACGGAACCGCGGCGTATTTCGAGAAGCGCGACGCAGGAGCGTTCGTCTATGCTCTTGAAGACCCCAGATTCTTGGAGCAGCCGGGCTACCAGAAGTAAAGCGCGGGGACATATTAAAGAAGAAGCAATTCGGTACAAACGGCGCGTCGTGCAATTATGGCGCGCCTTTTATTCTACATAACGGAGGTAATGCGAAATGCCCAAAATAGCGATAATAGGCGCGGGCAGCATAGTTTTCTGCAAGACCCTGCTCAACGATATGTTCACCACGCCGGCCCTCAAGGGTTCCACATACGCGCTCATGGGGCCGACCATGTGGAAGCTGGAGAAGATGAAGACATACGCGGACCAGATAATTGAAAAAAATAATCTTGACGCTAAAGTCTACTGCACCACGGACAAGCGGGACGCTCTGCGCGACGCCAGTTACGTCATACTGATGTTCCAGGTGGGCGGCGTAGACGCGTTTCAGATAGATTACGAGATACCGATGAAATACGGGGTGGATCAGTGCATCGGCGATTCGATGGGCCCCGGCGGGGTTTTCAGATGCCTGCGTTCAGGCCCGCCGCTTCTCGAACTGGGCCGCGACATTGAAGAACTTTGCCCCGGCGCGTTTGTGCTCAACTACGTGAATCCGATGGGCGCGGTGTGCACCACCGTCGGAAGATACAGCAGCATGAACTTCGTCGGCCTATGCCACGGCGTGCAGACGACGCTCGACCTTATCTCCGGTTACACGGACTGCGCGAAGAGCGAGATCGATTTTCTGTGCGCGGGCATAAACCACATGGCGTGGTTCCTCAAACTGGAGAAAGACGGGAAGGATCTGTACCCAAAGCTCAGAGCCAACATGGAAAAGCCCGAATACTACAAGAACGAAAAAGTACGGGGCGAGGTGATGAGGCACTGCGGCTATTTCTGCACCGAGTCCACGGGGCACCTTTCGGAGTACCTGCCCTGGTTCCGCAAGAACCAAAAGGCTCTCGACCTCTACTGCGACGAACCGGCGTTCGGAGGCGAGTCAGGAGCGTACTATAACTACGCGCGGATAGTGGCCGAAAAATTTGCCAAGACCGATGTGCTGTCCATTGAGAGCGGCGAGCTCGAACCGCGCTCTGTGGAATACTGCTCCTACATACTGGAGGCAATTGAAACCGGAAAGCCGTTCCGTTTCAACGGCAACGTGCGGAACACCGGGCTTATAACGAACCTGCCAAGCGACGCTACGGTCGAGGTACCGATGTACGCGGATCGCGAGGGTCTGCATCCCTTCGTCGTCGGAGCGCTTCCGCCTCATCTCGCCGCGATGAACCAGAGCAATCTGACTGTGCAGGGACTGGCGGCCGAGGCTGCCGCGACGGGCGATCCCGAGCTGGCGTTCTGGGCTGTGGCGATGGACCCGCTGACGGGCGCGGTGCTCACGCTTGGCGAAATCCGCGACATGGTTATAGAGATGTTCGAGGCCCAGGCCCAATGGCTGCCGCAGTTCAAGGGCAAGACGCTTCCGCCTCGCGGCGAGATAAAGATACCGGCGGACGTTGTGCCGGCCGAGGTGCCCATTGACCCGGCGCTCGCGATAAACAGCAGGTTTGGGAAGCTAATATAAATAACGGAGGTGTCATTTTTATGGTTGAAGGAAGGGATTTGGGAGCGTCAGGCCCGAAACTGAGATACGGTCTCATTGGAGGCGGCGCGGGTTCTTTCATCGCGGCTGTACACAGGGCCGGGATCGATATGACGCGCGCGGCGGACATAGTCGCGGGATGCTTCTCGCGCGACGCGGAAAAAAACAGGGAGATGGGCGAGAAGCTCGGCATCGCGGAGGACCGCGTCTATCCGTCATACGCGGATATGGCCAAGGCGGAAGCCGCGCGGCCCGACGGCATCGATTTCGTGGTAATAACCACGCCTAACGCCACGCACTATGAGATAAGCAAGGCGTTTCTGGAAGCCGGCATTCACGTCGCCTGCGACAAACCCCTCTGCTTCGAAGTCGAGGAAGGTTTGGATCTTGAGCGCACGGCGCGCGCGAAAAACCTGCTCTTTATGGTGACTTATGTCTATACGGGCTATCCGCTGGCCAGGCACGCGCGCGAGCTGATAAGAAGCGGCGCGCTCGGCGATATCAGGGTCGTCATAGCCGAGTACGCGCAGGACTGGCTGGCCGACGAGGTTGACTCAAAACAGGGCGTATGGCGCACCGACCCGAAACAGTCAGGCATATCCTGCTGCGTCGGGGACATCGGCACCCATATTGAGAACATGGTTCATTTCGTGACGGGACTCGAAATAGACAAGATATCCGCCACCCTTTCGACCTTCGTGAAGGGGCGCGCTCTTGACGACAACGCGCTTATCACGCTGAAATACAAGAACGGGGCGGTCGGCCACTACTGGCCGTCACAGGTGGCGACGGGCCGCGAGAATGGACTCGGGTTCAGGATTTTCGGCACAGAGGGTTCGCTGGAGTGGTATCAGGAGAAACCGGCCGAGATGCGCTATGTCAAAAAGGGACAGCCGCCGGTGACGCTTACATGCGGCGGGCCCAACCTCAGCCCCGCCGCCCTCCGCTGGACGAGAATGCCGTCAGGTCATCCCGAGGGACTCTTTGCGGCGTGGGCGAACATATACGAGGCGTTCTGCAACTCCATTAAAAATAACATGGACGGCAAGCCGCAGGATGAGTTTGAAATATTCCCGACCGCGTTGGACGGCGCGCGCGGAGTGAAGTTCGTTCACGACTGCGTGCGCAGCAGCAAATCCGATTCGGCTTGGGTAGATGGAACGGCTCCTGTTGTATAGGAATCGAAATTTTATCTGAAAGCGAGGTATTGGGAATCATGGCAAGGAAAGTAACGATATTCACCGGCCAATGGGCCGACCTGCCGTTCGAAACCGTCTGTCGGAAGATGTCGGAATTTGGTTACGACGGCCTTGAGGTATGCACCTGGGGGGATCATCTGGACGTAAAGAAGGCGGCGAGCGACCCCGCTTACGCCGCCGAGCGCAAGGCTATTCTCGCGAAATATAATCTGGGCTGCTGGGCGATAAGCGCCCACCTCTCCGGTCAGTGCGTCGCGTCGCTCTATGACCCCCGCTACGACGGCTTTGTCCCGGCGGACCGCAAGGGCTCCGAGGAGCGTATGCGCGAATGGGCGGCGGAAGAGGTGAAGCTTACGGCCAGAGCCGCGAAGAACATGGGCGTATCGGTCGTGACCGGTTTTGTCGGTTCCCCGCTGTGGAACTACTGGTACTCGTTCCCGCAGACGTCGCAGGCACAGGTGGACGCCGCCTTCAAACAGGTCGTTGATCTGTGGAATCCTATACTGGACGTCTTCGACGAGTGCGGCGTGAAATTCGCGCTGGAGGTTCATCCCACTGAAATAGCCTTCGACTACTACTCGACGGAAAAATTGCTCGACGCGTTCGGACGCAGACCGGCGTTCGGCATCAACTTCGACCCAAGCCACCTGTTCTGGCAGGGCTGCAACCCGGCGCTCTTCCTCCGTGATTTCGCGGACAGGATATACCACGTCCATATGAAGGACGTAGCCGTCGTCCTGGACGGACGCGCAGGGATACTGGGCAGCCATATCGAGTTCGGCGACGGTCGCAGGGGCTGGAACTTCCGCTCGCTCGGTCACGGTCACGTGAATTTCGAAGAGATTATCCGCGAGCTGAACGTGATGAACTATCAGGGCCCCCTCTCCGTGGAGTGGGAGGACAGCGGAATGGAGCGCGAGTTCGGCGCAAAGGAGGCGTGCGTGTTCGTCCGCCGCGTGGACTTCGCGCCGTCGAATATCGCGTTCGACGACGCGCTGAAACAATAACGACAGAGGGTTAGTGAATCACTAATTTTTCGTTGACAATTTAACAATAAAAAACTATATTTTCCTTGCGGGTAAACGTTACAAAAAATTAAGTATCTTATTGTTTGCCGGCGAGGAAGTATTTCCTCGCGCCTGTCCGTTCAGACAGGCGCGAGTTTTTGTGATAGCTCCAGAAAAGGAGGCGCGATAATGGATCTTATTGAGCAGCATCCGGTTCTTGATACGGACTATTTCAAGCGTCGCTCAAAAGTCGAGTTCTTCTTCGACGGGCGGCGCATGGAGGGTTACGAGGGACAGCCCATCGCGATGGCGCTGCACGCAAACGGAGTACGCATCTATCGCGAAACGCCGGAGATGAAGCGGCCGCGCGGTTTTTTCTGCGCGATTGGGAAATGCAGCAGCTGTTTCATGGTCGTGGACGGAACGCCCAACGTGCGGACCTGCATAACGCCCCTTGCGGCCGGTATGAAGGTCGAAACACAGCACGGCAAGGGCAGCGTCCTGACGCGTCAGGCTGCGGGAGAGTGAGGCTGTCATGACGGATAACAGGACGACCGACATTCTTGTAATAGGCGGCGGGGCGGCCGGGTTATCGGCCGCCGCGGAAGCGTCGTCGGCAGGGGCGAAGGTGATGATCATCGAGAGCGATCTTCATCTCGGCGGGCAGCTCGTGAAACAGACGCACAAATTTTTCGGAAGCAAGGAGGAATACGCCGGTACTAGAGGATACAAAATATCGGATATCCTTTTGGACGAGATCGACGCGAACAAGAAGAACGTGGAAATCCTCACGAACACGACGGTGACCGGATACTATCTCGAAGACGGGACTTTCACGGCAATGCGCGGCGAGGAGGAGTATTTCAGAATCAAGGCTAAGAAGACCGTGGTCGCCACCGGCGCGCAGGAGAGGCTGATACCGTTTCCGAACAACGACCTCCCCGGAGTTTACGGAGCGGGGGCGGTGCAGACCCTCATGAACGTCTACGGCGTCACGCCGGGCAGGCGCGTACTGATGATAGGAGCGGGCAACATCGGCCTTATCGTTAGCTATCAGCTTCTGCAAGCCGGGGTCGAGGTCGCCGCGGTGGTCGAGGCGATGCCGAAGGTCGGGGGTTACTGGGTACACGCCGCTAAAATACGCAGGCTTGGCGTCCCGATACTGCTCTGTCACTCCATAAAGGAAGCCCTCGGCGACAGTGTGGTGAACGGCGCGGTCATAATGGAACTCGACGAAAAATTCAGCCCGACGGGGCGCGAGAGCAAAATAGACTGCGACGTAATATGCCTTGCCGTGGGGCTCACTCCCACGACCGAGATATTGTCGCAGGCAGGATGCCAGATGCGGTACGTCCCTCAGCTCTGCGGATTCGTGCCGCTGCGTGACCGTACTCTGCGAACGAGCAACCCGAATTTCTGGTCCGCCGGGGACGCCACCGGCATCGAGGAAGCGAGCGCCGCAATGGTGGAAGGACGCATCGCCGGTATGAGCGCGGCTCACAGCCTCGATTTTCCGGTCGTAACGGCGAAATTCGACGAGTACTGGGCCAGGCTGGATCACTTGAGGGCGGGCGAGGTCGGCGAGAAGATAAGAGCCGGAGTAGCCGTCGTTCAGCGCGACCGCTGGGGCGGCTGAATAATTGGGGGGACCTGAATATGACTGAAAAAGAGATGCTCTTCAACAGCGGAGTGCTGACGGATGAGCGCCCTGGCGCGGTCCGACCTCCGGAATCCATATGGAACAACCACCGGGGCGGTCTGGTGGTTGTCGAATGTCCGCAGCGCATACCCTGCGATCCCTGCAACACAAGCTGCCCTGTTGGGGCGATAACACCCTTCCAAGATATAAACGACACCCCGGAAATAGATTACCCAAAATGCACAGGATGCGCGATATGCGTCGCGGTTTGTCCCGGATTGGCGTGTTTCGTCGTCGACCTGACATTCGCGCCGGGTCTTGCGCTCTATAAACTGCCGTATGAGATGCTTCCCGTTCCAACAAAGGGAGAGGAGGTACTCTGCCTCGGCCGCACCGGAGAAGTCCTTGCGCGCGGAAAAGTCGAGGCGGTTATTGAACCCAGGCGCGACCGCACTCACGTTGTGCATGTATCCGCTCCCAGGGAGCTGGCGAACGACATAAGGGCAATAAGGGTGGTGAGGTGACATGACGGATAAGGAGAACGACATAGTGGTCTGCCGCTGTGAGGAGATAACTCTCGGCGAGGTAAGGGAGTGGATCGACAGAGGGTACGACTCGGTATGCGAGATCAAGAGGGCGAGCCGCGCCGGAATGGGGCCGTGCCAGGGGCGCGGATGCCAGGACATAATCATGAGGGAAATTTCCCGCAGGCGCGGCATACCGATGGACCAAGTGGAGGCCGCTACCGTCCGCCCGCCCGCTAAACCTATCAAGATTGGCCTGCTTGCGGAGGAAGGTGAGCAATAATGGAGTGGAAGGACCGCGCCGATGTTGTGATCGTTGGAGGCGGGATCGTGGGCGTGGCTACCGCCTATTATCTCGCTAAGTTCGGCAGGAAGAACGTGGTTGTTCTGGAAAAAGGGACGGTCTGCTGCGGCTCCACCGGGCGCTGCGGCGCCGGCATCAGGGCGCAGTGGGGCACGGAGATGAACTGCCGCCTCGCGATAGCCGCCCTCGACATATTCGAACAGCTTGACGACGAACTCGGCTTGCCTATAGGTCTTAACCAAGGCGGTTACCTTCTGGTGGCGTACAGCGAAAAGGAGCTCGAAAACCTGAAAAAAGGCATGGCTCTCCAAAACAGCCTGGGGATAAAATCCAGGGCCGTAACGCTCGCCGAGGCCCGCGAGATATGCCCCGGGCTGGACGGTTCCGACGCCGCGGGCTTCATGTTTCATCATCGCGACGGCCACGCTGACCCGTTCCTCACGACGTTCGCCTACCTCGAAGCCGCGAAGCGCCTCGGCGTATCCTATTTCAGACGCACGGAGGTCACGGGAATAACGGTCAAGGGGGACAAGGTGGTCGGGGTTGATACGACCGCCGGTCACATCGACGCGGACGTTGTAATTAACTGCGCCGGGGGATACGCGCAGATAGTCGCTGAAATGGCGGGAATCGAATTGCCGAACTGGGGAGAGAGGCACGAGATAATGATCACCGAGCCTGTCGGCCCCGGAGTGTGCCCGTCGATGCTGATGAGCTTCTCTGGAAACTACTATATCCAGCAGAGGCCGCACGGCTCCATAATCTGCGGAGAGAGTCCCGAGGGACACCCGCAGGATTTCGAGCTTCGCGCGACGTGGCAGTTTATCCGCCGAATGAGCCGGATACTCTCAAAGATGCTGCCGGTAACGAAGGGTATCAGGGTGGTTCGCCACTGGTCCGGGCTGTACGACATGACGCCGGACGGCTCCCCGATAATCGGCGAAACCGACGTAAAAAATTTCTATCACTCGACGGGTTACTCGGGGCACGGCTTCATGCTGGCCCCGATTGCCGGCAAAGTGCTGGCACAGCATCTTACCGGGAGCAAACCCGACATCGACTTCGGGGTACTTGATTACAGACGATTTGCGAGAGGCGAACTGATAATTGAGCCTAACATTACATAAACTGCCGTTGACGTTTGCGGCATATCTACTCTTAACGTTAGCCGATGTTCGGCATAAAAATGTTCTGAGAGGAAGGTGAGTTTCTTGGCAAAACGTTTCAGCGTTATCATCAATAAACAGTGGTGCAAGGGGTGCAGCCTCTGTATCGGAATATGCCCGAAAAAAGTGCTGGCGCTCGACGATCAGGTAAAGAGCGAACCGGTTCGCATTGACGACTGTATAGGCTGCCGTCAGTGCGAAAATGTCTGTCCCGACTTTGCGATTACAGTGAAGGAGAGTGAATGAAATGCCCAAGGCTGAATTTTGGCAGGGCAACAAGGCCATAGCGATGGGCGGTATCGACGCCGGCTGCATGTTCTTCGGGGGCTACCCAATCACGCCGTCGACGGAGATATCCGAAGCCATGGCTGAGGAACTTCCAAAGATAGGGGGGAAGTTCATACAGATGGAGGACGAGATCGGCGGCATCGCGGCGGCGCTGGGCGCGGCGATAGCAGGCGACAAAGCCATGACCGGCACGTCGGGCCCCGGATTTTCATTGAAGCAGGAGCTTTTGGGCTACGCGTACATGGCCGAAATACCGCTCGTGTGCGCCGACGTCCAGCGCGGCGGTCCTTCGACCGGCCTGCCGACCAAGGTGTCCCAGGGGGACGTAATGCAGGCCCGATGGGGCACGCACGGGGATCACGCGACAATAGCCTACTCTCCATCGTCGGTGCAGGAGTGTTACAACCTGACGATAAAGGCGTTCAACATGGCGGAGCGCTTCCGGCAGCCCGTCCTTATCATGACGGACGAGGTCGTGGGCCATATGCGGGAGAGGATAGTCGTTTCCGACCCCTCGTCGCTGGAGCTGGTGAACAGAAAACGCCCGTCGGTACCGCCGGACAAGTTCGTGCCGTATCTGGCGGACGATGACGACATCCCCCCGATGGCCGCCTTCGGTGATGGTTATCGCTGGCACATAACGGGACTCTCGGCCAACGACTTCGGTTTCCCTACCAACAATCCCGCCGACATAGAGAAGGAAATAAACAGACTGCTAAGAAAGGTAGACAGATTCCGCTCCGAAATCGTGGAGTACGACGCGGAGAGCTGGGAGGACGCGGAGATCCTTGTCGTGTCGTTCGGGTGCGTGTCGCGCTCCGCTCTGCGGGCAGTCCGGGAACTGCGCTCTCGCGGAATGAAAGTGGGTCATTTCCGCCCCGTTACCCTGTGGCCCTTCGCGGACGCCGAGCTTGAAAAGATAGTGGAGGATTCTCCGATAAAGCATGTGATAGTCCCTGAACTCAACATGGGGCAGATGTTCGTCGAAATCGACCGCGCGATTCACGGAAAATGCGAGGTCCACAGCAGAACGCTCATGAACGGGGAGCTGTTCAAGCCCGCGGAGATAATATCCTTCATAGAGGAGGTGGCGTAGGATGCCTCGCGAAGATGTTATGAAATGGATCAGACAACAATTCATGCCTCACATATGGTGTCCCGGCTGCGGGCTTGGGATTGCCATGCACGCCCTGCTCCGCGCGCTCACGTCGCTGGGCGTCGATCCCGACAAGACGGTCATCGCCTCAGGTATCGGCTGTTCGAGCCGTATGCCCGGTTACATAGACGCATGTACCCTGCACACCGCGCACGGCAGATCGCTGGCGTTCGCGACGGGAGTCAAGCTGGTGAAGCCCGAACTCACTGTGATAGACGTTATGGGCGACGGCGACTGCTCCGCGATCGGCGGCAATCACTTCATACACGCCTGCCGAAGGAACATCGGGATATGCGCTATAGTCCTGAACAATAACATATACGGCATGACGGGCGGCCAGGCCTCGCCGACAACCCCGGTGGGCGCAATCGCCACGACCGCGCCGTATGGAGCGGTGGACCCGCCCTTCGACATTTGCCGCCTAGCGATAGGCGCGGGCGCGACGCTAGTGGCGCGCTCAACCATAGCCCAGCCTCAACTGTGCGAAACGTTGATCAAGAAGGGCATTCAGCACGACGGTTTCTCGGTGATAGAGATAATGACGCACTGCCACACGCAGTACGGCCGCAAGAACAAGCGCGCGCGCCCGTTCGACAACTTCAACTACTTCAAGGAGCAAAGCGTGATGAAGGCAAAAGCCGACGGCATGTCAAAGGAAGAACTGGCCGATAAGTACATCATCGGGGAGTTGTTCTGCGAAACCGACGTTGAAGAATACACTAAAAAATACGACAGATTGATAGATAAGATGGTGAGGCGATCGATATGAGCGACCGTTACGAAATTCGCATAGCGGGATCAGGCGGACAGGGGGTCATACTCGCCGCCGTCATACTGGGAGAGGCCGCCGCGCTGAAAGAGCATGGGCTGAACTGCGTGCAGACCCAGTCATACGGTCCCGAAGCCCGGGGCGGCGCGTCGAAGTCCGAGGTTGTCATGGCCCGGGGCGAGATAGACTATCCGAAGGCCGCCAACCCGAATCTCCAGGTGATCCTGACCCAAAAAGCGTGTGACGACTATTCACGCGACACGGCGGCCGGAGGCATCGTCATACTTGACGATTTCTTCGTCAGGAAAGTACCGGAACTCGACGCGGAGATATTCAGCCTGCCGATAGTGAAAACCGCGCGGGACGTACTAGGCCGCGAGATAGTCACCAACATGGTGGCGCTCGGCGCGGCAGCCCGCGTACTCGAAATCAAGGAGCTGCTGAAACCATCGTCGCTGAAAGACGCAATCCTCGACAATGTTCCCAAGGGAAGCGAGGAACTAAACGAAAAAGCCTTCGACGAGGGTTACAAACTGATGAAAGAGCGCAAGTAAACCGTCACCGCGCCAATAAAAAAAGCCCGCGGCGCGTCGGCACAAACCCATACAGGATAACGCAAACGAGCGGCCCTTTACCGGAGGCCGCTCGTTTTAATACCAAAATGTATATCCTTGGCAGATTGCAAATAACGTTCATTTCAAGTATCATGCACGGTTTTGTTCAAGCTCGGTTAAGTTCTTTTCAACAAGTTCTCTCGCAACGTCGAGCGTCTTCAATGCCTTTTCCCGATAGGAGCGCGTAAGATACAGCCTATCCTCGTTGTCAAGCGTCTTTGGCATAGAGCAGGATTCCTTCGTCGGCAATGTTATAGTAAATAAGGGAGCGTTTCCTGTTTTTCAGATACGTTTCTTCAGAATCAATGAGCGGGGATATGTAAACTTGGTGGCCGTTCAATTCTGCTACAGTGGACGCAATATCTGAAATTCTCTCCTTGATCGTGATTTTTTCTGATCCGGTCGTATCATAGTTCTTGAGCAGAATAAAAACATCAATGTCGGAGTCCTCGTTATCATTGCCCCGCGCCACGGAACCGAATAAAACCACCTGCAACAGATTATCGCCTTCAGCTTCACGCAGGCGCTGAAGAAATTCTTCTATTGCTTTGTGGTTTATATCTTTTCCTGCAATCGGTTTCGCGTCAACCATCGACATTGTAGACGTACGTCCTCCTGCGAGTCTTTCATAGAAGTATATCACGAGGAGGTTGCCATAACGCAAACGAGCGGCCCTTTAATGTATATCCCTGGCAGATTTCAAATAACGTTCATGTCAAGTATCATGCACATGCAATGCAATACGCGATGAAAAGAGTTACAGTTATGGCGACAGTAAATTACACGATCAGACTTGATGAAGCGGATAAACAAGCGGCGGAGCAGGTTTTCAGCCAATTAGGCCTTACTTTGGCGGCAGGGTTCAATGTTTATTTAAAAGCGGTGGCCCGTCAACAAAAAATACCTTTTGAATTTGATTTAAGTAAACATGCAAAAACAGCGTCGGCCGCTATCAGCACAACGAAAACACAAATGGAAAAAGAAAAATCATTTAAAGCTTTAAGAGGTATTTTAACAGGATATGAGGTTGACTTAGAGAAAGAGCGGGAGGAAAGGATCATGTCAAAATGAAAGTATTGGTGGATTCAAATGTAATCTTGGATTTTTTCCTCGCCCGTGAACCGCGAAAAGAAGCGGTTACAGAGTTGTTTGAGCAGATATGCCAAGAAAGAATCGAAGCTTTTATGACAGCCAGCAGTGTTACTGATATTTACTACATAACCGCAAAGAGGCTTGGCGGCAATCGGGCTCGGGAAGTTATATATAATCTGCTCAATATCCTTGGAATAATTTCCGTAGACCGTTACGATTGCGCTAAGGCTTTAGATTTACCAATCACTGATTATGAAGACGCTTTGGTTTTAACATGCGCCGGCAAAGCTGATGTGAGGTACATTATTTCCAGTGACAAAGGCTTTTTGTGTGCGAAGACGCCATTAGCGCGTGTGATAACCGCCGAAGATTTCCTTAAAATGTTGCATGACTGATTTAGATAGCGCCCCCGGCTGCTCTTTTTTCCAGGGGTATAGCCCAAAATGAACTCCGGTTAATATAGCAATTTGATTTAATATTATGTCCTTTGTATTTTATCGTTGACAATAGCGCTTCCCAAAACATTATTTACAAACATTTACGGAGAGTGATAAAATTTGTCATGAGCTTCGGGGCGCGGATTGCTTAATATAATTTCACAATCGTGTAACCGAAGCAATTCTTTAATAAAATAATGAAAGGGCGTTATTTTGTTTAAAACACCCATTGACGTGCGCCAGTTCGGTGTCCCGTATCGAGTC
>Ga0099364_10003169_pt1 | contig 25744 bp, 12 predicted proteins | sample TergutTh196P3_FD_73070 | JGI IMG/M metagenome (GOLD analysis project Ga0099364, IMG submission 73070) | Microcerotermes parvus P3 segment gut microbial communities from Pointe-Noire, Republic of the Congo - Th196 P3 | ecosystem: Host-associated > Arthropoda: Insects > Digestive system > Gut ...
AAAGAAAGCCCGGCCATTGTCGGTTCGCCACCTTGGAATGCGAAAACGACATGCTTCGCTGATGTAGAAAATGCCTCTTTGACTACTGTTTCAAGCGTTTCCTCCGTCATCTGGCCGTTGCCTCGCAAAGCTCTTTCGTTAAAAGAGCCGGAATAGAAGCAGTATTTGCAGCGTAGGTTGCAAAGGCTCGACGGCTTGACGAGCATATTAACTTTATCCATAATTTTTTAACATGTTATAGTTACCTCAAGTTTATAACGCTTACTATCAATAACCAAAAATAACTCATACTGTCCGGAAAGTCCGTTCTTGTTTACATATGTCAGCGTGTTTCTATCGTCGGGCGGGATATGCGGCATGCAGCTGTTGGCGGCAAATCGGCTTCCGCCGGTATCTATTCGGTAGTGCAGTGAGTTGTCTCCTTGTTTGAGCAGCAGCACTGCATCCGTGCCGAGTTCAAACCTCGCTTTTAGTGCCACCCGGTCGCTTTCCTCAATAACATGTGCCATGAGGCTGTCGGGAATGCTCTCTCCGGCATCTTTTGCAGCCGGTGCCGAAACCTGCTCGGTAAATGCGAGACTTCCCAGCTTTTTTCCATTGCCAAGCTCCAAGTTTGCGCCTTCGGTGTAAAGCGCCAGTTTGTCGGCGCGATAGTAATTTCCTTTTATTCTTAAGTCAAGCACGACTTTTCCGTCAACCACTTCCAGTGTGACGCTTCCGCGCCGAGCCTTTGGATCCGGCTTTGCGGGCAGGATGTCCTCCGCAGGTTTCCCGTCATAGAATTGCTGCCCACCGGAGTGGAGTAGATAATGCCCTTCGCCGTAATACCTGATGTTGCTTACGTGTTGTGAGAAAAAGGCCTCGCCAAGCTCTTTGCCGAACTCCCATACCTGCTTAATCGTCATATTCTCAGTGTTTATTTTATAGCGGACTCCTCGCGAGTAGTTGTCTTTGTTCAAAATGTATTTATCCGGTATTTTGGAGCGGAGCGTACCATTGTCGAAGCACATCACATCCCCGCAGGGCGATATTACGCAGGAGTGTTGGGCATATTGCCATTCGAAGTTCTCGCCGACAGGCTTGAAAAAGTACTTTTGCTTCTCTTCCGGCCATGTCTCCGGGTCGCCAATTATCCAATTGAGCTTATTTGTATCGAAACCAATATTCACAATTGCGTCGATATGGCGGCCCGACAGCGTAAGCGAGTTTGTTTTTTCGTCATACCACACCGCGTTATTATGAAACCAGTCCTCTTTCGTGTATTTTCCGGATTTCCCTTCGCCGGGGCTGATAAATTCATAGAAATCCCACGTCTTTTTTATGGCGCCTGTTTCCGGGTCAATGGCGACGAGCATGTCCTCGACCGTGCCGCGCGCAAAGTCCTCTGTAAGTACCAGGATGTCGCCGTTCGGCATCTCGAACTGGTCATGGTGATACCCGCCGGGCAGCTGATACTCTTTATATATTTTTCCGACAATGTCAAGCTCATACAGCCCAGCGGAAAAGTATGGGTGTTTTACCATGCGGTGCGTTCCAACAAGCAGATGCCCATTTTTGAGCCGCTTTAATTCCATTTGCATTGGGATGTTTATGTACCATCGGACGTCGCCGTTACTGTCAAATCCCGATACTGCGCCGGTCACTGCGGGCGTTACAATTATCAGTTCATTTTTAAGGTGCGGCTCAGTTGTTTTCATATGGATAAGCTCGGGGACGCTCTCGGATAGCGGTTGTGTTTTTATGTTTATCGTTTTGTGCGCCCCTTGATAAAGCTGCAGGTCGACTGTGTTCTCATAGTCGGGGTATAATCCGAGGATTGGCAGTATGTGCGTTTTTCCCGGTGGGAATGTGTGAGCCGTGTTTCCCGTTTGCGGCTTGCCGCGGACTGTAACGGTAACTGCGGTTTCCTTTTCTGTTTTAAATAAAACGACGGCGGTCAGCGGGCTGATTATATAGGGGTTAAGCTTTACCAGCGGGTTGTCAAATGTGTAGTTTCCTTCTTCAAATTCTTCAAGCATTTGCTTTTCCGCTTCTGCTTGCTTGTAAAGCAAATCTTCTTCCTTAATGTAAGTTACGTTTTTTTCCATCATGCCTCCTTACGGAACTGTCATTTGCCGATTTGCGTGAACTTAAAACAGCCATCTTCATTGGTTATTAGTAGTTACTATTTCAAGGTCAACAGGTTAATGATTCTCGTGTAGGGGCGATTATTAATCGCCCGATTCGTAATGCCCTACAGAGACACGGGCGATTGATAATCGCCCCTACAGAGGAACGATAAATAAACGCCTTATCCTGTTGACATTAGGTACTATTTCGGTAATATCTTGATGAATTTGTGAAGCGCCGGGTTTGTATTGCTTTGCTTCCATACGCACACGAGGCTGAAGCGCGTTTCCAAAGGCAGCGGGTAGTACTTAAGCCTGTCTTTCTGCTCTCCGCGATGCTCTTGTCAAAGAATGCTACACAGCCCCCTAATTCAAGATAGTCAAGGATTGTGCTATTATTCGGCGCATAGCGTATTTTCGGGAAAAATCCCACTTTCTGACATTCTTCTAATATGTTGTCGTACGAAATCATAGATGTTTCTTTGCTGTATAGGGCAAATGTTTCGTCCCTCAGATCTTCAAACTGCACATTGTCCTTTGATGCCAATTTGTGGTTTACAGACATAATTACATATGATTTTCTCTTTTCAATTTCAGCGGACACTATGTCTTTCGATTTTCTGATTTGGGTGGAGATGGTGAAGGCTACGTCTATGGAGCCCTCTAAAAGCTTTTTTTGAAGTGCGTCAAATCCGCATCGTTCAATAAATAAATCAACATCGTCATTTTCCGTTATGAAACGATTTACTATTTTCTCGGCCGTATCGCCCAGGGTTATTGCTTCGACGTTACCCAGAAAAAGTGTTTTTGCGGTGTCGGCGGTCATCCGTTTTGCCTTTTCGACTATTGTTTCCATCTCGGGCAAAAGTCTGTTGAATTCCAAATTGATAAACGCTCCCGCCGGTGTTAGGGACAGCGCCCTTTTTGAGCGGTCAAATAACGTCAGCCCCAATTCCCTCTCCAGCAGCGCGATTTGCTTGCTAAGCGAGGGCTGCGATATGTATAAAACATCGGCTGCTTTTGTAAAGCTCAAATACTTCGCTGTGGCTAGAAAATACTCTATTCTCGTTAAATTCATAGCTATCCCCGCTATCACTTTCCTGTCGCCGCATCGAATTATATCAAAGTTTCACAAATGGTGCAATAATATGATTGCAAATTTGGTTATCTTATTCTAGTGTAGCGGTACACTTCACTTGGTAGCCAAAGAGCATCCGTCATTGCGGGCTTGCCACGCAATCCCCTATTGAATGCGGCAGTTTTGCAGACAGAAACCCGTTATTTCGCTCATACCCACAGGGGATTGCGGGGCAAGCCCGCAATGACGCGTGTTTTTTTGCGGGGGTGTGACTTGTAACAATGTAACTACTCTCCAACCTTGAGTTCGGCAGGCTATTCATCCTCACCGGTTTAAGAGCAGTTACATTCTAATTCAGCTATTTTCTTATGCCCATTAGCGCATTTACTCTAAGTTTTGTCGGTGATAGTATCAAATTTGATAAAGACTGTTTGGGGGTACGCCTTATGGGCAAGCCGAATGTGATCCTCATTCTTGCCGACGATTTGGGAATAGGCGACTTGTCGTGCTTTAACCCGGATTCCAAAATCAGCACGGATAGTATTGACGCTCTTGCGTCACAAGGGCTTCGCTGTACTGATGCGCACGCTTCCTCAGCGCTTTGCACTCCATCAAGATATGGGCTGCTTACCGGGCGTTACAGTTGGCGTTCGCGCCTAAAGAAAATGGTACTTCAGGGGTATGAAGGCCATCTTATTGAGGATGGCAGGGCGACGCTCGGATCGCTTTTAAAAGAGCAGGGCTATAATACCGCTTGCGTTGGTAAGTGGCATTTGGGCTTGGATTGGGAAACAAAGCAGCTGCCGGAGACATTCGGTATGGATGTTGATGTTATAACAAAGGACGTACGCCTCGAAAGCCTTGTTTTGGATTATGACAAACCGGTCGGGAACGGCCCTAACGATTATGGTTTCGATTATTGCTATGTGACGCCCGGTTCTCTTGATATTGCGCCCTATGTCTTCATCGAAAACGACAGCTTGACTGCGAGACCGGCGGCGCTTAGCGGTACAACTGAGTTCTGGCCGACAAAAAACACCGGCACAGGAAAGGAAATCCCATATATAAGCCAATGGCCCCTGGGGCATATTGCACCGGATTATGATCATCGTGAAGTCGTGCCGGATTCTGCCTGCAGGGTTTTAAGGCTCATTGATGAATATGCCGCGGACGATAAGCCTTTCTTTATATATTACCCTATCCACGCGCCGCATGTTCCTTGCATACCGACGCCGGAGTTCGAGGGAAAATCCCCTCTTGGACCGTACGGTGATCTTGTGCTTATGATAGACGATATTGTCGGGAGGATAATGAAGAAGCTTGATGAAAAAGGGCTTTCGGATAATACGGTTTTTTTACTGACGAGTGACAATGGCGGTGAGCATGAGTTCCCGGAGTTTGGTCATTCCTCAAATCATATATACAGGGGTTTCAAAAGCGACATTTGGGACGGCGGCCACAGGATTCCATACATTGTCAGGTATCCCGGTTTTATTCCGCCGGGTTCCATATGCAGTCAAACAGTATGTCTTACCGATATCATGGCTACGCTTGCTGATTTGCTAGGGTTTGATTTGGCCGACAATGAGGGTGAGGACAGCGTGTCAAATCTGGAATTATGGCGCGGCGCAGACAAGGTCGTCCGCGAGGCAACTATACACCATTCCGGTAATGGCATGTTTGGTATTCGCAAGGGGAAGTGGAAGCTTGAAATGTGCCCCGACGGCGGTGGATTTGTCCGGCCCGGTGCTGTTCCTCAGGAAAACGATCTGCCTATACAGCTTTATGATATGGAAAATGACCCGTGCGAGGCAATTAATCTCTGTGAGGAGTATCCGGATGTGGTTTCTGAGCTCACACGTGAGCTGTCCGAGTTTATTGTGAGCGGTCGTTCGACGCCGGGTATTCCGCAAAAAAACACCGGTCCGGAGTGGTGGCCGGAGCTTAACTGGATACCGGAGCCGAATTGAGTAGACAAATATAAATTATTTTATTATTATGAAGGAGAGATAAAAATGAAAAAATGTAAAAAAGCGATAGCTCTGGCCCTTTTCACTATCATGTGCCTATCATTGCTTGCAGCTTGCGGCAATGGCGGCTCATCAGACAGCCAAAACGGCACAAGCCCCGCAACAGACTCGGCGGCAAGCCCGGCGACGGGTGGTGGTACGTCGGCTCCGCCTCCGACAGACTCCGGGATGGCTGCACAGGCCCCGGAGGGCGACGATGTTCAGTTCGTCGAGAATTTTGACTTCATCATGTCCAATCAGGCAATCTCTGTTGTCGATCCTTTCAGTCCCGCTGCGACCATTCCGCCTGTAAACTGGGTCTTCACGATGATCTACGACAGGCTGGTTGAGGTCGACTATGAGAACGGTGGTTTCAAGCCGTCCCTTGCAACGTCATGGAATACTGATGATTACAAAAGTTTTACCTTTCAACTGCGCAGCGACGTCTACTATAATAATGGCGATTTATTCACGGCGCGAGATATAGAGGGTACGATCGAGTTGTCCAGGGATGCGCTCGGTTCAAGGGCTAATGAAGTGTGGAGGCCTGTAGAAAGCGTGAACATCATTGACGACTATACTATCGAGATTGTTATTGACAGTCCTAATGTTGATTTTTTTGACAGGCTTGCCCTGCCTGCGGCTAGCATTGTCAACCCTGGGGCAATTCTAGCAGATTCCGAGTATGGCACATGGATAGGAACCGGCGCTTATATAATTACTGATTTTGCTACCAACGACTTTGCAAATTTTAGCCGCAACGACAATTATTGGGGCCCGGCGCCCATATCCGCTACTCAGACTTGGCGGTTTATCCCTGAGGTGAGCACGCGCACGATCATTATGCAAAACGGCGAGTCTTATCTGAGCGGCGGCATCGGCGTTGATGATGTGCAGTTATTCCAGGCTGACCCGGAAAACTTTAATGTCCTGTCTAATACTCTTAACTCGCCTATCTCCATCATGTTTAACATGGAAGATCCTGTCGCCGGCGATATTAACTTCAGAAAAGCTGTGGCTCACGCGATCGACAGGGAGGAAATAGCCTTTTTTGCCGCGGGCGAATGGGCTGATCCTGAAACCGGCGGCACATATTGGGGTTACCGGACGCCTTACCGCAACAATGATATCCCAATCATTCCCTACGACCTTGACCTTGCAAAAGAGTACCTGGAGGCCTCTCGCTATAACGGTGAGGTAATAGAGATGCTCGCGCCGAACCAACCCGCGTTCTCCAGAGGGGCGGAAGTCGTCTCGCAGCAGCTTTCGAGAATTGGGTTAAACACTAATATCAGCTTGATGGATCCGGCTAGTTTGATGGCTAGCACAACGTGGGCGGACAACAGGTCACGGATACTCATCTGGTCTTCGCCCATGACGCTTAACGTCGATTCGGTCAGGCCTTGTTTGTATCCGGGCGGGACTGACAACAGGACTATGTACAACAATCCGGAGGTCAACGATTTGCTCGATCAGGCGCGCGTGGCTTTTGACGAAGCTGAGCGTAGCGCTATCTATATGCGAATACAGGAAATCATCGTTGAAGACATGCCGATGATCAACAAGTACTATCGCTTGCTTCCATATGTGGCTGCAGCGGGCGTCGGCGGTGTAGCTATTTTTCCGGATCACTCGCTTGACGATTTCAGGTGGGTTTATAAAATTGTAGACTAAGGATATGTCATAAAATAACTTGTGTTTTTACCTTGTCTTTTTGCTGTCATTCGGCGCGTCAAAGCCTTGATAGGCTTGTAGAATAGCTGCGGCTTTGATGCGCCACCCGACAGTTATAATTCTGCGGTAAAATTCATAACTTATTTTCTGACAGCTCCTAAAGCCTTTATTGTAGGGGGGAAGGGCATGATTCGTTATGTTTTGAGAAGGCTTTTGCTGCTGATTCCTGTCATAATTATTGTGTCGGTCATTGTGTTCTCGTTGATGGAACTGGCCCCCGGTACCGTTATCGATTCCATGATTACCGGAGATATGTCTGATGCTGATGTCGCCGAATTGATGAGGCAATATAACCTTGACAGGCCTATGGTTTACAGATATGGCCTGTATATGCTCGATTTTGTCAGGGGTGATTTAGGGGTATCTGATTATACCGGGATCAGCGTGTGGAACACTTACATTTCAAGACTGCCTAACACATTGATCCTGTCTTTTTCCTCCCTTATTATCGGCTCAATAGTTGCTGTCCCGTTGGGCATTTTTGCATCAAGGCATGCGGGAAAAGTTGGCGACAACGTGACAACAACGTTCTCGCTTATAGGCATGTCGATGCCGAACTTTTGGCTGGGGCTGCTTTTAATTATGGTATTTTCGTCATGGTTGGGTTTATTGCCGGTGGGGGGTAACAGGGACGGGATTCGCAGTATCGTACTACCTGCTGTATGCAGCAGCTTTACGCTGATTGCTATGGGAACAAGGCAAACCAGGTCTGCTATGCTGGAGGTTTTAAAATCGGACTACCTGCGCACTGCAAGGGCAAAGGGAGTTCCCGAGAAAAATGTCATAAGGTCGCATGCACTCGGCAATGCATGGATACCTATTATTACGACGATGGGAAATGCGATAAGCATTTCATTGGCAGGTTCCGTCGTTGTAGAGTCTGTTTTTGCGTGGCCGGGTGTTGGGCGTTTTGCCGCTGAGGCTGTTATGGCGCGTGATGTAACTGCAACTACGGGCATTGTTATAATGACGACTCTCCTTTTTGTTTTAGTGCAGCTCATCGTTGATATTTTCTATGCGCTTGTCGATCCGCGTGTTAAGGCTAAGTATATCAGCGTGACCAGGAGAAAGAGGCGTGCTTCGCCGCCGCCGGTCAGCATCACCGGCAATCCGCAAACTCCTGCTGCAGCGGCTTCAGCGGTGCCATTGGCCGGAGAGGCGATTACTGCTATCGCTGATTCTCCGGTTGAAGAAAGCAATTATATCGAAGAAAGCAGTTATTCTAAAGAGGCTGTGGCTACTGCGCCTGATGTGCAGGCTGCCGCGGACGGGCAGGAAAAATCGTTTGTCACAAGAACTGAAGTTAAATCTGCCGAACCGGTTGATGCCGACGGTTATGATGCAAAAAGAAATAAAAAGCGCAGTCAATTAGTTGTTATTTTCAGCCACCTGCGCAAAAACAAGGGTGCAATGGCGGGGTTTATTCTTGTTTGCCTGCTGTTAGCTGTTTTTATTTTATCATTGTTCATCAGTTTTGATGCGGTCAGTGAAATGAATATACGAACCCGATTCGCCAGCCCCAGTTTGCAGTTGCCTTTCGGCGCCGACAGTTTTGGCCGAAATATGCTTCTCCGCGTTATTTACGGCACCCGGTACACTGTAGCCATTGGTTTCGGTTCAGTTGGTCTTGCCGCCGTTTTTGGAGTTTCGCTAGGGTGTTTCGCCGGTTACTACGGCGGAAAGGTGGAAGACGTTATTATGCGTTTTTCGGATGTTCTGGCTTCTATTCCCGGGATGCTGCTCGGGATGGTCATTATGACTGTCTTGGGAGCGGGGTTGCAAAACCTTGTTGTTGCTGTTGGGATTTCTTCAATTCCGAACTACATACGAATAACGAGGGCGTCTGTGCTCAACGTGAGAAATCAGGAGTTTATCGAGGCTGCGCACGCAATAGGGATTTCCAATACGCGCATTATCTTCACGCAGGTCCTGACTAACGGTTTGTCCCCAATCATCGTTACGACTACGGGCAGCCTTGGCGTGTCGATTCTGACTGCGTCTTCGTTGTCTTTTCTCGGCTTCGGTGTGCCGGTTGCAACGCCTGAATGGGGGGCGATGATCGCGGCGGCAAGGGAGTTTTCGCTCGTGGCGCCATGGGTTATGCTTTTTCCGGGTTTGTTTATCATGATTACCGTGCTGGCTTTCAACTTAATTGGCGACGGGCTCCGCGATGCGCTTGATCCGAAGCTTAAGAGGTAAGTTAGTTGGGGAAACGTATGTAAACAGCTCACAAGCTGTTTATAAAAAGCGCCTTATTCATTAATTATTATTGAAACATAATTAGAGGCCTCTTGCCGCGCCTCATCAATGTTTATTTTGCCTGTCATAGCTAATTCAGTTATATGGACCAAACCTTTATGGCTTTTATTATTTGCTAAGTATTTGGGGATGCGTACATAATCCGTAATATGTGTTCCTATCTGCGTAGTCTCAACATAACCTAGAATTAGTTCTTCAACGATTGTGGCGTTAAGATAAGCGCATAAATACTTTGCTTCTTCTTCGTTATCAAGAGGGATGAAGTAGATTTTATGATCTGGGACAACAGGCTTTCCGTTGAGTTCGGTTATAATACAAGTACGAAAACTACCAGAAATCTCAGACCAACATACTTTGTATGGCGAGAACGTATACGTCCCAACATTCCAGCAGGAATAAAAAGGATCATTTGGTAAATATCTCTTTAGACTAGAGCGTTTTATCAATGCCTGTTTATGAGATGCAAAATATTTTAATGTCATAGGATATTCGTTAAGCATCGTTTCTTCAGAAAAACCGTGCATTGACTTTTGTGGCACAATTCCATAAGTTTCACCAAAGCTCCAATGAAAATGTGAAATCTCTTTTCCCCTGGCAATAGGGTATACTAAACCACTTTCAATAGATACGGAGGAACGCTTTACCAATTTATCACGCCCAAACCCAGGATTGTTTTCAAAAACAATATTTATTCCTTGAACTCTAGCCACCGAGCCATAATAAACCCCGTTTTTGTCCGTGCATATTCCCTTGCGCGCATAATAATGTTTAGATTCAGATTCATCTTTTGCCAAGGTGCGGCATCCCTCAACATCTGACTCGGGGATTGTCAACCAAGGACTACCCTGGCTATTGATGGGGAAAGCACTTAGTTCATTTATATGCGTTTTTCGTAAAACTATTTCAAGCGGATCCGTGCTCAAAATTTTAGCACCCTTTATTTTGTGCCATTCAAGCCATGGCAAAGGATATGTAGTTGCTTCACTCTGTTTTATAAGTGTAAGCAAAGTAGGCTTATTCACAGTGTCTTCAAATGGTTGAATTCTTGTAAAATCATGAACACGATTAACATTGAAATACACTTGACCATTATCAGGTAGCCTAAACATTCGGAATCCTTCAGATGATTCCGTCTTAAAAACGCTTCGTGTTATAAGCATCGAAAGTTTCCCGCCAAAGCGCAGCCACTTTTCTGCGGCTGAATAAAGAACCATTGTTGATACGTCGGATTCTATTCCCCCATAATATTTGTCCGATGAAAACAATCCATATTGCACACAAAATTCTTTTATAGTTTCTCTATAAGCTGATGGAAGAGCAGACCATTTTAACCAGGGAGGATTACCAACTATAACGTCAAAGTTTTTAAGAAGGGCAGAAGCAAAATGGTTCTTAATAATACGACACCAAATGCCATCCCAATTCTTAATTTCCAATGAATATATTGTGCGAAATAGATCAAGTATTATTTCTACGTCACTTTTCGTGACATATTCTTTTAGCCAGTCAGAAATATTATTTTCGGCAGCCAGTTTTGTTATTACGTTACCACCCGATTCCGTAGAAAGGTACACTAAGTGTTCTATTTTATTCAGCAATTCTACCAGTAAACCATTTTGCAAAATAGCACCAGGTATGCAAAGCTCAATGCGGCCATCTTCAGTATCAAGATGGTAGCGATAATAATCTTTATCCTGTTTCGGTGAAAAGATTGCATCTGTTAAATATATAGGAATTTCAATCGTTGTGGCCGCATCCCAATAAGGTTCGATGGCTATCAAGTAGTTTGTTCTTGCCGTGATAACAGCTAGTGGATTGAGGTCAAATCCATAAACGCTGCTTTGGATATGAGATATAATCTCATTTGGTTCATGAGTTTCTTTCATTTGCTCAATAATACGATTGATTAGAAGAACTAAAAAAGTTCCTGATCCACAAGAAGGGTCAAGTATTTTATCGCCAACGCAATAACCGCTTTCATTAATAGTCAATTCGGCAAGCCAATCGGGTGTATAATACTCTCCAAGGTTATGCCTGACACTCTTTGGTAATAATCCTTGATAAAGTTCTTTTAGCAGGTCTTTAACCACTTCCGGCTTAAGCGAAGCAGTCGATGGTTCATATTGGCACAGAATATGAATAACTGCTTGAATCGCTTGTTCAATCTCTTCGCTCCATTCTAAAACATACCAGCAAAAGAAATCGCCTTCCATATAATTACTGATTCCGAGATCAGAAAAAAGGCTTCCATTTTCTACCGCTGCAGAAATACTAAGGAACGATTCTTCTAAGTGTTCTTGACATAGCCTGTACGCTCCAAATTGCTTAGATTGCAGTATCATCAATGCAATGTGTTTTATATAAATTGCGTATGTCGTTTGGAGAACAAATACATACTTGGGATAATTTAGATGATCAATATCGAATCCTATTTTTTTCGCCTCGCTCAATATTGAACTATTTCCTTCGTTAATCCCTGAAACCTGCCCGAATAGGCGGCTCCATTCTTTGAAAAACATTTCTGTTCTTGGGTCTTTATATGAACATAATGCATTCCAAAGCGCAATAGCAAGCTGCTGCATGGCATGGCTATTAAACCCAAAATCTTTCAAAAGATTTTCACTGATGAGTGCCTTGGCCTGCGTAGCGTGTGCAAGTGTTATAAAATGAGAAATAGATTTTTCGTTAATGGCATATGGGCCATCTTTTATCAAGGCACCTTCCCAATTTTTGCGAAAAAATCCAATACTTAACCCATCGATTATTGCACATACAATTTGCTCTTCAGCGACTTTATTTTTTTCAGCAAGACTATTAATATATTTGGTTTTTTCTTTTACATGAAAATCAAATCGTTTTGCCAATTCGCCAGGTTTTTTATATTCTATACATAGTTGGTTAAAAAGAGCATCTATTGAGCCTGATGACACCTGTGCTTCGTAAGATGGGTTATAAATAATCTCCATTTTATTCAGTTCATCAATGAAGATACCCTCGCAGCGAAGACGGACATCCTCTTCTGTTTTGAAGAAGTCGGAAACATTTTGTATTCTGGATACGATAGTTTTGGCAACCTCTTTATACAATATGATTCCTCCTTTAATGAACATTGTAATCATCCTTGCTTGATAATTCTTACAACTCTGGTTATTTTCATTATACTTGGTAAGAATAGGTATGTAAATCCCATTACTAGAAATATTTAGAATTTATTGACTATAAGTGTTACAGTAATTTGTACGCAAAAATGATTTGAATTCTATTGACGCTGTTTCGGGGGATTGGTATAATAGCAGTATCCTGACAAAAAAGGTTTAACTGATTTGGAAGGTGCAAATTCGGATACTTTTATATTATTGCACCTTTTTTTGCGGGAAAGCAATTTGTTTTCCGTATGGGAGGGTGTTTTTATTTGGAGGTGGTGACGTATGAGAAGGATTGCTGTTATTGGTGCGGTTTTAGATGACCCTAAGAACACTCAGGAGATGTTTAACGGTATTATTTCCGAAAACTCGGATATTGTTAAGGGGAGATTTGGTATACCGTTTATCGAGCATAATATCGGTGTGGTATCTATCACAGTGATAGCGGAAATGGATAGAATCAACAACATTACCGGTAGGTTGGGGCTGATTCCCGGTGTGTTGGTAAAAACCGCTGTCTCAAAAAAAGAACTTGAGTAACTGTGCTTGGGCGGCTGTTCAAGTACTGTTGTGAATTTGATTAAGGAGGGGCACCGTGAAACATAAAGGGGTGTTGTGGATTACCCGATCTGCGGTATTGATTGCTCTGTTAATTACAACGCAGACGCTTACCGCGTCTATGAGTCAGTTTGTTACAGGGCCGCTTGTCAATATGATTTTGGTGATTTCGGTCATGGTCGGTGGGTTTTCTACCGGCGCGACTGTTGGGTTTGTTTCGCACTTTTTTGCCAAACTTCTCGGCATTGGGCCGCTGTGGACATTGGTTCCGATTGTTTCGGCTTCCAATGTTTTGTTCGTGTTGGTGTGGCATCTGATAGGTAATAGAAGCATTGTAAACAAATCTGTGTCCCGCGTTATGGCGCTTGTGGCGGCGGCGATTTGCAAATTTGGTTTCTTGTATATTGGTGTAGTGCAGATTGCACTGCCTATGCTCGGTTTGCCGGAAGGGCCCACCGCAACTATATCAGCTGTCTTTTCTATCAATCAGTTTTTTACTGCGCTGATAGGTGGTGCGTTAGCTCTTGCCATTCTTCCGATTATTGAAAAGGCTGTCAAAGGGCGTCATGATTAAGTAGTGTGGCGGTTTCTTTCTCCGTCTTAGCTTTCATTTCGAGTAGTATCGCATACATCGAAAATTATCTCTACTGATTTTCTTATATAAACATCTTCAATCAAAATTAGATCGAAAATTTAAAAAATTGATATGCTTAAAGTAATAATTCATCCGTTAGATTATTTAACGCAAATGGTTTTGTGTTATTCGCTATCCTTTGCCTGCGCGTGATATTCCTTGCCGGAAAGTAGCCGCCCCCATCTGGTCATACTGCACATAACAAGCGGTTTAGCGAAATCAAAATAAAGTGGGCAAAATTATTGGTTTTTATGTTGAAATTATAAGCTATAGGTTATATAATGCCATTGGAGGCATTACTATGAAAATCGAAAAGGTTAGCGGGTTTCAACGGATTTATCAAGCGGAAAGCTTTCCAAATGATATCGAAGACATGTTCAAGAAAAACAAAGGACAACGCAAACATTATCTATTGTGGTTGTATACTTGGTTGACCATTCTCGATGATCAAGGGCGTGGCGCTCTTGCACTGCAACAGTTTGAATATCTAAAGAACACAGATAATCCGCGCCTATATGCACTGCGGCATCCTCACAGCCAAATTAATGAGCGATATATCTTTGTATATATTGATAATGAAGCGGCAGTGCTTTTGACAGCTTTCAAAGAAAAAGAGACTGATGATTACGCTATGGCAATTGAGCGGGCAACCAGAGTTTATTCTGAATTGGAGGAGGATTGAAATGGGTATAAGTGATAGAATTGCGTCTGCGGAGATGAATAGTTGGCTTATTGACGCTCTTTCGGAAGACGAACGAAAAGCGGCTGAGTTTATCGCGTTGATAGCGCGAAGCATACAGGAGCAACGGCGAATTCAGGGGTTGACACAGAAACAGCTTGCTGAAAAGCTTGGTGTTTCTCAAGCTATGATTTCACAATGGGAAAACGGCGAGGAAAACTTTACAGTGGCAACGCTTGCAAGAATCTCGTCAGCTTTAGGCTTGCCACTCAGTAACCCTATATTTGCATGATATCCGAATTAGTTATCTCTTAAAAGCACCAACATACGCGTACGGGCGGATATGGAACCCGCCACTACAAATGAAAATTTATTCGAAATTGTAAATTTATCGATACCCTCTAAATTGTCAATGCAACCCTGCTTGCCACCTGGTTTGAGGGCGTAGGAGATAGGAGCGGCCTTTGAGGGTGTAGGAGATTGACGTGTGTAGCGGCAAGTGTTAAAATTCACGTGTATAGAAGATGAAGTATTATGTGGTTTCGGAACTTATTAAAGCTTCTTATAAAAAACGGAGTTGAGTTTGTGGGGCATGGTGCGAAGCCCGCATCTGGGGGGTAGAGATGTTTGAGACAGTTGAAAAACTACTAAAACAGATTGTGATGGGGGAAGACTCGTCCCTGGAGCTGAAGGAACTGCGCTATAAAGGGAATCAAGTGGCAGAGCCCAACAGGAATAGCATGGCGGACGAACTTGCCGCGATGGCGAATACGGCAGACGGCGTGTTCGTGCTTGGAGTAGACGACAAGTCCAGGTTGGTTACGGGTATTCCCGCAGATAAATTAGATTCCGTTGAGAACTGGATAAGAGATATATGCTATGATTCAATAACCCCCCAGCTTTTTTGCAGGATTAAAAAAATCTCTGTTATGGCCGATGACGGAGGGGAACAATACGGGAAGGGACAAAGCGGAACGAAACAGGGCGGAGCGGAACGATACGGAGAGGGGCAAGATGGTAAGGGGCAAGATGGTAAGGAACAATACCTCATAAGGGTCGATGTGCCAAAAAGTTTGTTTGTCCATCAAAGCCCGGGGGGGTATTTTGAGCGTATTGGGTCTTCAAAGCGCCAGATGCCCCCGGATAGGCTGGCGCGCCTTTTTCAACAGCGAAGCCAGGCGAGGATGATTTATTTTGACGAACAAGCGGTCACAAATGCCCCTGTCAGCTGTTTGGAAAAAAGCCTTTGGGAAAGATTCAAAACCATGTATTCCCCAACGAACGACGAAGAGTTCCTGTTGAAGTCTAAGATCCTTACTAAAGACCAGGACGGCAACATCTGCCCGACAGTCAGCGGCATATTAATGGCATGTGATAACCCTCAGGAATACATGCCGGGAGCTTTTATACAAGCTGTTGCCTACCGCAGAGGAGAGCGCAACGCTGCATACCAACTGGACGCACAGGACATCACGGGCCCATTGGACAGGCAAATAAAGCATGCCTACGCTTTTGTAAAAAGAAATATGCGCGTGGCAGCAGTTAAAGATCCAGCCCGGTGCGACATCCCCCAATACTCAATGCAAGCGGTTTTTGAAGCTATTGTGAATGCTGTCGCGCATCGAGATTATTCGATATTCGCGTCAAAAATACGGATACATATTTTTTCGGAGCGGCTCGAAATAATGTCGCCCGGTTCAATTCCAAACACCATGACAATTGATTCTTTGCCATTGCGCCAAGTGACGCGAAATGAACTTTTGACCACTATGCTTTCCCGCTGTCAGGTAGATTCGTCTGAAGCCGAGTCAAGGCGCCGCTACTATTTGGAGAGGCGGGGAGAAGGCGTACCTATTATCTTTAACGAAAGCAAGAAGCTGTCAAACCGCCTTCCGGTTTACCAATTGATTGACAATTCCGAATTATTATTAACAATTTTCGCGGCTGAAGTAGCCAATTAGATCCAAACAAAACAACAAAACCCTTTTTCCCACTCACAATAGGGGCAGTTGAAAGCTGAATATTTCAACTGCCATTTTTCAAATTGTTGATTTATTCGCGTTATTTTCCGATATTAATACAATAGGGTTTTCCAGGAGTCGTTGACGATAAATTTGGTATTGATGATAAAAGTTGCTGTGCGGAAGAGGTATTGATGATAAAAGTTGCTGTGTGGTGGAGGTATTGATGAGATAAGTTGCTTCGTATAAGAGGTATTGATGAAGAAAGTTGCTTCGTGGAGGAGGTATTGATGAGAAAAGTTGCTGCGTGGAGAATGAAAAAATCTATATCGTTTATTTTGGCGCTTTGCATGGCAGCCGGGTGTTTTGCGTTTATGCCGCCTACCGGGGCGTACGCCAGTGCGGTTGGCGTCAAGAATTTTATGGAGAGGGACGCAAGCGGCAAATACTGGCTCAAGCTGGACTGGTCGCAGGACACGCTTTTCAGCGACAATGTCATGGGGGCGAGGGTTAGCTGGGTTGACGAGAACGGCTCTACTTTGGAGCCGTATTTGGCTTTCGAGGATGTCATTAGCGAGACGACAGTGGGGGGCGTTACTCAAGTCAACCCTATTAAGAGTGTGCTGGTGGACATTGACAGGTTTAAAAACGGCATACTCTACCAACTGAAAATAGATTTTTTCAGGGAAGCTGGCAGGGACTCGGGCGGCGCCATAACCCTTAACAATATTATTGCCAGCTATACCGGGTATTCCGTTTTCTTGAAAAAAATTGATTTGCAAGCCAGTAGCATCCGAAGCGACGAAACCAAAGAGGATCTTAACACTGGCGAGAAAGAGGCAGGGTTCAAGCCGGCAATTGAGGTCGTATGGCGGATGCCGAGGGTGTACGTTTACGACAACAACGCTAGCGACGACGACCCGTTTACCATAACCCCGCCTACCGCGCTTCCGGGCGATCCGGTTGGCAAGTTCATGCGCATTTACTCCGAAAACGGCGACCCCGGGGACGAGGGCGTGGCGGCTTACAATGCCGCGCTGAATGCAATAAGGAGGCTAGACGGGCAAATTGACGAATTCAACCTGATGCTTGGGCTTCAGAATTATTTTTATAGCACAAACAGGGCAGAGGACTGCAACGAAATCTACATCAAGAGGGATTTTGGCGTGACGCTCCCGGCAGTGGACAGCTTAAGGGCAGAAGTGAAATTCGGGAGCGTAACGTTTACATCGCAGATTAAAAAAGTTGATCCGGCCAACCCGGAGGACGACCGTTACAGTATTTATTTGCTCGGCAGGCGCGACGAAACGCTGGAGTCGCAGTTCCCGGAGAGCGATGCTGAGTGGTTCCCTGCAACGCAGGCGGAGCTTGACGCGGTGAGGGAGAAGTACGTCCCGAGGGAGGTGCCGGAGGCGGATTTCAAGTATGTCCTACGGCATAACGACATTTACCCCGGCAGTGTGTACAATATCAATGCGGTGCTCGAGTATTTCAAAAACGGCAACGAGGTAATAGAGACCGAAGGGTTCATCATTATTTACGACAGGCTCCCGGTAAGGCAAACCACTCAGCTAAGGCTTATAATATCAAAGATATCGGACGAGTTTGTAAAGGCGAGCGTCTACAGGATCAACCGGGGGAACGACTATGTAATGGGCAACGCGTACACTGTGACGTTGCGGTCGCAAGCTCAGACAAGCCTTGAGCCGATTATGCAGGTCAGGGTGAGCGACATCGCGGACAGGCGGGAGACGTTGCAGGCGTACATCCGCGTGCCAAACCAGTTCAACCCGTATTTTTATACGGCGTTTTACGTAGACTCAAACCTTACGCCGCTCCTTCAAAGCTCGGCCGTTCCGTATGTCCTTACCGAAACCGGGAGCGACGCCCCGCTTATTCCTAGGGGGGTAGTTATCGAGGAGTTGAGGTACAGGCCCGAGACTAGGACAACGGACGTGACAATATCATGGGACAAGCCCGACAATTGGGAGAGTTCGAACCTAAACAACCTGTTCGTCGAGTTTGACCTTAGCACCTCATACCTTACAAGCGACAACAACGAGCCGCTTTATGATAACAGGTATGGCGAAAACGTGTATGTGGGGACGTTCAAGCAGACGTATAGGACCGTCCTTGCCGTACAGGGTACGGAGATAAGGAAAAATGTTTCAAATGACAGGCTGTTCTATACCATCATTGGCGCACCTGAAAACCTCTTCAAGGTAGACGGGGCAAACATGACCAGTTCCAGTTATTTGCCTATTGATATATACGATCAGGATCATTGGGGCGGCGAAAGGGAAAAGGAATCGGTGCCTGCCGGCGCTCATGAGTACCCTAATTTTTTACTGCCAAATACCAGGTATTTTATTATACTTAGGACCGTCAACCAGGGCGATTTCCCAACGTCCACGGTGAGGTCAAACAACTCCCTTGCGTCGAGTTTTACGACGTACCCGACCAACTACACCCCGCCGCTACCCTGGCAGTTTATGGTTACAGACAACTCAATCAGCCCTAAGCCGCCCGCGCCCGGCGTACAGTATGCCTGGGAAAACAGCGTCAGCTTGCGCAATTCCGCGGTTAGCTGGGATTACACAAAGCTCTACGACCCGGAGAAGGACGTTTTCTATGAGCTTTATATCAGCGACGACCCGATGGACGCGTCGCCGCAGTTGGCGGGCATAACCAACGATATTTCGTTCGAAAGCTGGGGGCAGGCAAACTGGATGGAGAATATGAGGTTGCCGCAAGCCGCCAACCTTGAGGATGATCTGGTAAAAGGGGTTGTTGTTAACACGGCAAGCGGCACGCATATTAACTGGGGGGGCATAATTAAGTACGGCGGCGAGCCGCTCCAGCCGAACAAAATGTACTATTTCTGGCTCAGAACATATATTATCGAAAAGGACAAGTTAGGCGTTGACGCGCTTAACGGCGAGCAGAAGTTTTCGGTCATGCTCAGCGTTACGACCAGGCCATACCCTCAGGATCCCGACGATTCAAACCTTCGCCTGATTGCCCCTGTCGACCTTGCAGTGGCTAAGGACGAAGACGGAGAGCTAATGATTACCGGGGAAAGTGTCGTGCTTGAATGGTCCTCGCCTGACGTAGACGTGCTGTTTGAGCTTGTGATAACGACGGACAGGGACCTCAGCAAGTTTATTGACCCCGAAAACGGGTTGCCGTTTGGAGACCCGGCTTTGGGCATTGTTAACACGGATCAGCTTTACGAGAGTTTTATAAAGGAGTTTGACAATGACGACGGGATCGCGGATAGGAGGCTCATCCTCGATTCGCGCACGGAAGGCACCAGCCTTCTGTACGACGCGGATGAAGGGAAGTACAGGTATACCATTGATAGGTGGCTTTTTCCGAACAGCCTTTATTTCGCAAGCGTTAGGGCTGTCGCTAGGGGCGATCGGGGCGAAGAATTTTTCTATATTTTAAAGAACACGAGCGCGTATGTCACCGTGCCGTTTACAACACTGTTGCTTGACGCGCCGTTTGATTTAGCGGCGGTTATTGACGCGCAACTTGGAATTGAGTTTATTGACACGGAGCCAGGATACACGTCGAATGACTACTATGTGTACCTGCGGGGGCCGAACGACCCTGATTTTGTGAGGGTCGGCGGAACAAACGCGACTGTTGTTCGGGATGGCGAATATGTATACGTAAGGCTGTTCAAGCTTGATTTTAATACAGCCTATGACGTCAGGGTGATGCGAGGGGGCAGGGAGCTGGAAGTCGTCCATACCGTTGAAGGCATGAAGACCAGGGACTCGTTCCATGCGGTTGAGGTGGAGTGGATAGGGCCTGCGACCGACGCCAACGACCCATATCTTTCGTATCAAATCGCGATACTGTCTGAAAGGGAGCTAAAAGAGTTTGGCACAGACCACATTGTGTACTTTGAACTAGGCCTTGGCAATGTCGTGAAATTCGATTATATAAAGGACGGCAGGCAATACGGCTATAACATTTCGGAAAACTATAGGACAATAAATAACCCGGATATAATGCTTTACCACGCAGTTATTGTTTCGAAGCCGGTAAGGCTCCGTAACGGCGCCGTTGTGGTTAGGCCGCTTGAGGCTAATATGAGCTACCATGTTTTGGTTAGGACGGTGAAAAGGCGGGTGGACGGAGCCGGCGGCGGCGGCGGGAGCGGTAGCGGGGGCAGTGGAAGTGGCACCGGCGGCGGGAGCGGCGTAACCGTCGTGGAAATGTTCTCTAAGTACGCGGGGCCTGTGACTGTCAGAACAGACTTTCTGCAGTCTGCGCAAGACGACAAGGAGCGGCAGGAGAACAATGAAAGGAACTTCTGGGACGAGCTTGCAAAGCTTGAGCGGGAAGTTTTCTATATGGTTGACGTCGGCGACGCGGCAGACAACAAATACCTCATAAAGGAAGACAAGGTTGCTGGGCAGATTAGAAGCTCCTACGGATCGAGCTTTTTACTCGATTTATCAATTACGGGCAGGAAAGCCCCGGTTGACACAATCTATATCCCCGGGGGTGTGCTGGACGCTTTGCACGATTACACAAAAAGCCTAACGATCAGGGTGCCTGGCGCCGAATATGTTTTAAACAGGAACACAATAGACGTTCGGTATGGCGACGATATAGAAAAAATGCGGCGGGGCGCGGGGACCGACAACCTTTTTGTCAGGCTCAGGTCCCGCAGGCTTGAGTTTATGCAAAGCTATGCTCCGAAGGGGTCCAAGGGGATAACGGACGTCTATGGCTTTGGCGCGGCAGTGTTTGCGTCATCAAAGTCATACAGCGACATAAACGAGATAGTTACAAGCTACATATACGACGAAAGAACGGGGCTAGCCAGAAGCAAGCTGAATGCTATCGAAGTTAACCTTTACGGGGGGCCCGATTGGAACGAGGGCATGTCTGGCTGGTACGACGATGAAGGCTGGGAGGCTATAGCGGAAAACAGGTTTGAACGGGAGAGGAAAGAAAGAGATGACGCATACATTAAAGAGCTTGTTGAGGATATCAGGGGACAGGCTTCCTATAAGATAGGGGACATACTTGAAGCCCGCAATGGCTACAGGAGCATCGTAGTAAGCTCGCTGACTGTGGCGGAGTTCGGCTCCCCCATGGGTGTAAGGCTTTCCCATGACAGGCAGGCGGCGGGGAAGGTAAGCCCGTTTATATCGTACGACGAGAAAGAATGGTTCAAACTCGCCCAAAATATCGACAACCAGCGGGCGTCTGTTGGGTTCCAGGTTATTGCGCCGGGGCTTTACTCGGCGGTGTCGGCAAATATCGCCGTAAACGACATGCCCGACAGAGACCGGGGAGGGGACGACTTTACCGATGTGGCAAACAAGCTCGACCTGTCTGAGGTATTTGCGGACATTGGCACAAGCCTTCGCCCCGAAGCACCAGTCCGGGGCAGTGAAGCGGCCCTGATGTACCAAGCCGCGCTAGGCAGGGAGCCTGACACATTTGGGATGGGCATTCCGAGGGCGATTGAGGCCCTTGGCCTTGGCGACGTCATTAAACCGGGTACGCAAAACCAGAACCTGACGCGCCAGCAAGCGGCGGAGATACTGTATAGGATGTACAGGGAGTACAAGGGGCTATCGGCTGGCGTGGCAGGCAGTACAAAGCCTGCGGCAATCAGGGATATCGACTTGGCCGATTCAAAATATTGGATGGCGATTCAGTTTTGCGCCGAGCAGGGAATACTAGCCTTGAGCGGCGGGAAGTTCGACCCGCAAAGGCTCGTAACCAGGGTAGAATTCATTGGTGGCGTGGCAAAAGTGATAGAAGGCTAAGACGCTAGTAGAAAACAAGTTGTGGAATTTTCCGCAGGGTTTGTGCAGTGTTGCAAGGCGCCAAAACGTAGTAAAGCTACGTGCCTAACAAGGCTTGACGCCTTGTAGCAGGGCGGCGAAAAGGTATGCAAAAACGCTTGGCAAAAAGGCATGGCAGAAAAGGCAATGCATAAACACATGGCAGAAAAGTCATGGCAAAAGGTATGCAAAAACGCATGGCGAAAAGGCATGGCAGAAAAGGCAATGCATAAACACATGGCAGAAAAGGCATGGCAAAAGGTATGCAAAAACGCATGGCGAAAAGGTGTGCAAAAATGCATAGCGAAAAGGTATGCAAAAAGGCATGGCGAAAACATTTTAGTAAAAACACAAGTTGTTTTTTGCAAGTGACTAAGGCACTTGTGGCTAAGGCGCTTGTAGCTAAGGGGGTCGTAAATCTTGTTTAATTTACTTAGGAACTGTCGGCTATACCTGAAAACGGAAAGATTTTCTGGGCGGCAAAAAGGCAAGCACGAAACGAATATCCTTTCTTTTCCAGGAATAATTCAGGTGATGCGTTTGCGGCGGCTGACTGCGCTAGCGCTGGCGGCAACGCTTGCACTGGCGGCCCCGCTCGCGCTTGTCCCGGCGCCGGGGGCGTTCGCGGCGGATGCGCCGCAACCAGAATCAGTTAAAAACGTAGCCGCCGCGCCAGGCGACATTAACCTAGACAACGACAGGGGGTTGACAAGCGTCCTGATGGGCCACGACATGCTCGTGCCACCAGTCCTGAACAATGTCGAGCTTACCGTTGGACAGAACCCGCCGGGGGCGTATTTGGGGCGCGCCGTTAGATATTATTTTGATGCGTACAACAAGGGGTACACGGGGAAAGCCCCGGTGGCGGTTTACGATGACGTTAGGGACAGGCTTGACTGGACAGCCGACAAGTTCAGGATTGACAACCTGCCTTCCGGAACCATTTACGACATAACCGCGTCGACGTACAACAGATTCAGGGACATAGTAAACGGCATCCCTTCGCAGACGATCAAGAACTCGCCTTTATCGGTGCCGTCCGACATATTTAGGATGTACACTGGCACTCAGCTTGACGCCGCCCTCATCGCCCCAGACCAGATAAGGCTATCATGGGACGATGTATGGTATAACGACCGCAGGATATACGCATATGATTTAAACGTATATACCAGTAGCGCTTCAAACAACCCAGAGCGCACAATAAGGTTCACGGACAACCTGATCGGCCCGGGGCAGCCAGTATCCGTCAACCAAATGTCCGGGAAGCTTGAATACACGTACACGGTCCCTTACCCCGGCAGGGTTTATTGCTTCGAGGTGGTCCCCGTGATGTCAAACGTGCCGGACGTCGTCGTGCCGGAAAGGAACGCGAGGGTCACGGTCGCGTCCACGATCCTTGTTAACGCGACAAAGCTATACGAAGGGGAAAACACGATAACCTGGGAGATTAAGTGGAGCAATGTCACGGCTGGCATGGGCGCCGTCTCCAGTAGCATATACACTGCGGAATACTCGCTGTTCAAGCATGGCGGGGGAAGCCTGTACACGCTGTTGCAAAGGATTGAAAACGAAACCTCGACAATAATCGAGACGCCTAAGGACCCTGAACACCCTGACAACCTCAACGCGACATATGAAATATCTGCAAGGGTATTTGAAGACGGAAGGGAGATGTATATCGGGGAGAGCATCTATATCACTTCGGGGCCGTTCGCGTTGAGGGAGGGGGAACCACCGTTCAAGCCCCAAGCGCCAAATCTGATGTTGTATGAACAAACGATTACCGAGGACAGCGCAGGTTTGTGGTGGAGCATTCCAAGGCTTGTTACGGATCCGGGCGTAAACGACGAAGACGTGGATTACGAGATCTACGTATTGGACGACCCGGGGCAGTTGAACAATCTCACGGCAAGCCCCACATTTTTCATGAGCGGCAGGGCACTTGGCAAGGGCGACTATGAAGGCGTCGAAGGGGATATTTACAATATTTCTGGGCTACTGCCGAACACCACGTATTACTTGGCGGTCAGGGCGGTTAAAACATTCCTTGACCTCGAAACAATGTCCATTATAAGGATACCGTCAGAGTTGTCCTACGTCATCGCAACGACGCTTCCGAAACTCCCGGTAGGGCAGCCCCCGGCACCGACTACTTTGGACATATACAAAGAGCGGATAAAGCATGACTCGGTGACTTTGAAGGTCAAAACGGCATGGTATGAAAGCTTTGACGCCGAACTCGGGGAGTGGGTGCCCTGCGACCCCAAATATAACACTGCGGGAATGCCGTTGCCGGAGGGGCCGGACTATAGAAAGCTCTCTTACGAGCCAGGCGACAAAATGATCGTTTATTACGCGCTTTATGACGAGTCGATGAACCTGGACGACCCGGACAGTTTCTCTTACGACAGTTATGTGGTTTTTGACATTACGAGGTTTGACACTGACGTGTGGATGGACTTGCTCATTGACGGCCTTAGTGATAACACAACCTACGTCTTTTGGGCAAAGGCTGACAGGGATACGGTTTTGTCGTTTACATCAAAGGCAATAGCGGCTACGACCCCGCCGATACCAAACATTGACATTAGCCCACCGAGGGTTCCGGATTTTGATTTTCTCTACATAGGGGACACTTATATCGACCTGACTTTTATGGCCGAGGAGGGCCATACTTACAATATCCAGTATTCCCTGTCAAACGACCCGGACGACACATCGTCCCAGACTACCATCGTCGCCACAGCGGAGGAGATTTACGAGGCGGGGTACAACTTTTATCGCGTTACTGGGCTAACGCCCGACACATTGTACTACTTCCGCATTCAGGCACAGGCGCAGTCGCCTGTCAGCGGGGATATCCTGTCGTCGGTTTGGAGCGATTTTAAGCCAGCCAGGACAAAGCCCCCAATGCCGCCCGCAACTCCGGCAGGTTTCGGGGTTAAATCCACAAGCGACGCCATTAAGAAAGACAGCATCTTTTACGAGTGGCATATTATGCCCGGGATTGAGTACGTGCTGGAATACTCTCAAGACTCGCAAATGGAGATTTCAACAATGATAAGGGTTGGAAGCGTCTCGGAGTACAACTTGACCGGGCTTTTGTCCAACCACAGGTACTATGCAAGGCTGTATGCGTATGACCCCGCAACGGGCCTTTATTCGGAGCCGACATATATTGTAGGCGTCAGGACTAGGAGGAGCGGCGACGAATACGACTCCAACGTAGACAATACTACCGTGTTGTCGGGCGATTTTGTTGAAATGGACGAGTATGTGGAAAATGGCATATGGAACGTCAGAATTGTCGGAACAAACGCCGACAGGTTTGCCGAAAGGGTCATGACCGACAAGATGCTCGACTACGTGGTTGACCTGTCCAAACCTCCAAGGCATGCCGAGAAGATTAGCTTTGTCGCTGAAAACCTCGTCTTTGACAGCCTTGACAAGATGCTTGAGAACCTTGAGTTAAAGCTTGCCGACAAAACGTTTATTATCCGGCCAAGGATGCTGTCACCCTCGCTTGCCGGAGGGGCAGCTAGAAGGCTTGCAAAATTTCGCTACGAGATACTCATTGGGTTCGGCGGGAACGAAAATTATGAAGAAACAGGGGACTACAGGCTGAAAACGACAATGACGTCGTTTGACGTTAATGTTTTAGACGGCAACATGAAATACCCGATGGGGACATTTGGCAAGCCCTTGAAGATTGTTGTGCCTTTTTCGTCGCCGTCGTTTTACAGGGACGGCACAACTGGC
>Ga0099364_10003170_pt1 | contig 25743 bp, 24 predicted proteins | sample TergutTh196P3_FD_73070 | JGI IMG/M metagenome (GOLD analysis project Ga0099364, IMG submission 73070) | Microcerotermes parvus P3 segment gut microbial communities from Pointe-Noire, Republic of the Congo - Th196 P3 | ecosystem: Host-associated > Arthropoda: Insects > Digestive system > Gut ...
CACCAAAAACGAGAACATGCTTCTTCTTTGTGGCGCGCTTTGCAACAATGCAATGAAACAAAAGGAGGGGTACGTGGGAGACCCAACCGAAATCGCATTGTTATCAGCTGCGAATAAAGCCGGGATAGACATTACAACCCATATAAGATTGTCGGAAGTCCCCTTTGACAGCGCAACGAGGTATATGAGTGTTACAGTGCGCTCAAAGGGTGAATATATTAAGGGCGCAATAGATGTAGTGCTTTCTAAATGTCAACGTGTCTATTCGGGTTGCGTTGAAACTAAGCTCTTGACATTGCACGAGAAAAAGCAAATATTGTCAGCCGCTGAAAAAATGGCGAAAAAGGCGTTGAGAACACTGGGGTTTGCTCACAAAAACGCCGATGGCGAGTACATATTCATAGGCATTGCAGGTTTAAGTGACCCCATTCGCCCCGAGGTGAAAGCTGCCGTTGCTAAGTGCAAAAAAGCCGGCGTTCGCGTAATTATGCTCACCGGCGACCACAAAATAACCGCCGCCGAAATAGCCCGCCAAGCCGGCGTGCCCCCGGTTTCAGACCGAGAAAATGTTGGCTTTATTAAAAACAACTCACGCGCTGGTTTACGTCGCAGCGAATTGTCAACGGGCGTGCCGCCGATGGCAGACCGGGAAAGAGAATCATCAACAGCCATACTCACCGGCGATGATATATCGCGAATGGGTGACAATGAATTAAAGAATGCAGTGAAAACCGTTTGTGTATTTGCAAGAGTTTCGCCATCAGATAAATTGAGGATTGTCCGCGCCCTCAAATCGAACGGCGACATTGTGGCTATGACCGGTGACGGCGTTAACGATGCCCCCGCCGTAAAAGAAGCCGCAATAGGCGTAGCCATGGGAAAAACCGGCACAGACGTAACCAAAGAAGCGGCGCAAATCATTCTTCTTGACGACAATTTCGCCACCTTAGTTTCTGCTATAGAACAAGGAAGAACTATTTATGACAATATCAGAAAATTCATTCGTTACATGCTTTCGTGTAATATAGGTGAAGTAGTAACAATGTTTTTCTCAATGGTTTTGGGAATGCCTATCGTGTTGCTCCCAATCCAGATTTTGTTAATAAACCTCGTGACGGATGGGCTTCCTGCTGTGGCATTAAGTGTTGAGCCGCCAACCGATGGCATAATGTCGCGCCCACCGCGAAAAGCAAGTGAAAGCATTTTCGCAAACGGGTTAGCCTTAAAAATCTTGACACGCGGCTTAATCATCGGGATTTCAACCCTCATATCATTCATATTAGTCACAGAACAACAAGGCGTTGAAGCAGGCAGAACTGCCGCTCTCGCCACATTGGCATTATCGCAACTTATTTTTGTCTTTGAGTGCAAAGATGACAGTCGCGGACTCTTTAATGCGCGTTATAAAAACAACTTAAAGCTAATTTTAGCTGTCGCGCTGTCGTTTACAATTGTTCTTGTTTTGATGTTGAACGATTGGCTGTCGGGGATATTCAACACAGTGCCGCTCAACCAAAACAGCGCGCTTACAGTATTAGCGTTTTCGCTCTCGCTCTCAGTTTTAAGCGGAGTAATAAAGTTATTCCGCAAAAATAAAAATAAAAACAAGAAGCCTATAACTCTTTATAAAAATCCTTTATAGACAACATCGTGCCGTCACTGCTTTCTTCAATGGCATCATGAGCGTGTGACACTTGATAGCCATAGCCCTCATCTTCTGTCCTCACAACTAAATTTTTAACAGTTTGTAACAACGTAACGATATTCTTCAACTGGTCTTCTCTAAAACTGTTAATAATCCCGATACATAATTCTTTATTAGACATAATCTTATCCTTTCATGACAACTGCCTATACCCAGCGCGTTGAATAGCTCGTTTCACTTCTTCAAAATGCTCTTTGTTTTTAGTTTCCATAGAGATGTGGAGGTAGCAGCCGATAATATCGGTGTTTTCTCCACCGTAATTGTGCATAACTTTTATGACGTTTGCCCCGACATCGGCGATTATTGTTGACACTTCTTTTAGCTGACCGGGTTTGTCTAACATCGCGATTTTGAGTTCGCAAAGCCGCCCTGTAGTCAAGAGACCTCTGCCTATTACACGTGAGAGAATGTTCACATCAATGTTCCCACCCGAAACAATAACGCAGGTTTTCTTGTCCTTCAAATCGTTGGGAAGTTTGTCGAACATCACCGCCGCAACTGCCACTGCTCCCGCCCCCTCGGCAACTAATTTTTGCTGTTCAATAAGGGTGAGTATGGCTGTCGCCGTTTCGTCATCAGTGACGGTGACAATTTCGTCGACGTATTCTTTGCAAAGACCATAGGTAATTTCACCCGGCGATTTCACCGCAATTCCGTCTGCAAAGGTGGATATGCTTTCTAATTCAAGTCGACTGTTTGAATTTGCGGAATGTTTCATGCTTGCTGCACCCTGCGCTTGAACCCCGTAGACTTTGCAGTCGGGTCTCAACTTCTTGATAGCAAAAGCAATGCCTGCAATTAAACCGCCGCCGCCGATTGGAACAACAACCGCCTCAACATCGGGTAACTGCTCTAAAATTTCCAAGCCGATTGAGCCTTGCCCGGCTATAATGTCAATATCGTCAAAAGGGTGAATGAACACACCGTTGCTTTCTTCTTGAAAAGCGACAGCGGCTTTATATGCATCATCATACATTCCTTCAACGAGCCTTACTTTCGCGCCTAATTGTCTTGTCGCTTCGATTTTAGAAAGTGGGGCTATATCGGGAATGAAAATTGTCGCATCAATCCCCATTTTCTTTGCCGAAAGAGCGACACCTTGCGCGTGGTTTCCTGCTGAGCAAGCAATGACTCCCCTTTTTCGCTCCGCTAGTGAGAGCATTGCGATTTTAAAATATGCCCCTCTCACTTTAAACGAGCCTGTCACCTGCAAGTTTTCGGTTTTAAAGTGTAGGTTTTTATTGTGAGAAACCATTGATGACGGAATAATGTCGGTTTTTCTTATGCAATCTTTCAACACATGTGAAGCCTGGTATATTCTATCAAGAGTTAACATTCTTTTAAATTTGCCCTTTCTTTGCTTTCTTTACTTTGTGATAATGTCTTTCACCGAGCCGCCCGGTGGAATCATCGGGAGAACTGTTTCGTCAGAAGAAATTTTAAAGTCAATAACCACCGGAAGTTCAACGGGCAGTTTTTTTGCAATCTCCTCTAATTCAGCTATAGTTGACACCGAAAAGCCGCATGCCCCGAAAGCGTTTGCTACTGCGGCAAAGTCGGTTTTGCGCCCGCTCAAATCGCTGTTAGAATACCGTCCCCCATAAAACACACCCTGCCATTGACGGGGCAACCCCAACGCGCCGTTGTTGAGAACAACAATTATAATCGGCAGTTTTTGCGACACCGCTGTGGCAAGTTCGGTGAGATTCATTCCAAAACTCCCGTCGCCCGTGAAAAGAACAGTTCGCTTTTTATTGTTGGCAATACAACCCCCAATTGCCGCGCCGAACCCAAAGCCCATCGCGCCGAGCCCACCAGAGGTGAGCAACTTACGCGGTTTTTCAAACTTATAATACTGCATCGCCCACATTTGATGTTGCCCCACATCGGTGGCGACAACAGTGTCGTCATCACAAAAGAGCCGCTGAACCGTCTCAACCACGCCACGCGGCATAAAATCGCGGCGGCGTAATTCACGTTCTTCGTGTTTCAGCTCTTCTATTTGAGAGAGCCATTCTTTATTTTCTTTTGGTGGAATGTGTTGTGCCAATTTTAACAAGAACTGCTTAACATCGCCCTTTAAGGCATAGTCTGCAACGACATTTTTTTCAAACTCGCTCTCGTCAACGTCAATATGGATAATCGTTTTATCTTTAGAGTATTCGGCGACATTTCCGGTTGCCCTGTCAGAGAACCTTGCCCCTAAAACAAGCAAGACATCACACTGGGATTTAGCTAACGATGAAGCGTATTTACCGTGCATACCGCACACCCCGAGGTTCAGCGGATAAGAAGCAGGCAGAGCCGACAGCCCCATCACACTAAGCCCCACAGGGGCGGACAGTTTTTGCGACAACGAAAGTAGTTCCTTTTCGGCACCGCTCGAGACAATCCCCCCACCCGCATAAATAAACGGTTTTTTGCAGTTGTTTATTACAGAGACGAGTTTTTCAAACTGTTTGTCGTCTGAAATAGGCACGCTTTGTTTTTTTGCCACGCTGTTGCCTTTATATTCGCATAAATCGCTTTGAATATTTTTGGGAATGTCCACTACCACCGGGCGTGGGCGACCGTCATTTGCTACCCTGAAAGCTTCATCTAAAGTGCTTTCGAGTTCACTGACATCGCGAACAATTGCGTTATATTTAGTCATGGATTTAGTGATGCTGACTATATTTACCTCTTGAAAGCTGTCACGCCCAAGCAATGGCACAGGTACGTTTCCGGTAATAGCAACCAACGGAATACTGTCTAAATAGGCGTTGGCTATTCCTGTCACTAAGTTAGTCGCGCCCGGCCCGCTTGTTGCGATTGCCACCCCTGTTTTGCCCGTAACGCGCGCGTAACCGTCTGCCGCGTGAGCCGCCCCTTGTTCGTGGGCAGTCAAAACGTGATTAATGCGCGCGGAATTTTTATACAATTCATCATACAACGTCAACACCGAGCCCCCGGGATAACCAAAAACCGTATCAACGCCGTGGGCGACAAGGCGTTCTATTACTATTTGCGCTCCGCTCAATTTCATTTTTTCAGACATTTCCTTTCTGTACGGCAATTGACTCAACTTCAACCAAAACACCTTTCGGCAAAGCCGAAACCTCGACACAAGAACGCGCCGGCTTTTCAGTGAAACACTCAGCATAAACCTCATTAAAAGCGGCAAAATCGTTCATGTTGGTCAGAAAGCAGGTGGTTTTCACAACATCGTTAAAGTCGCATCCTGCCTCGTTTAATATTGCCTTTAAGTTAGACATAACCTGTTTCGCCTGTGTTGTTATATCATCACCAACAACCTCCCCTGTCACAGGCGACAGCGGAATTTGCCCCGATGTATAAACCAACCCACCCGACAACCCCTCAATAGCTATTGCCTGAGAATAAGGCCCAATAGCAGCAGGCGCCGCGGCACAAGAAATCTTTTTCATTTTTTTAGACATTTCCTTTCTTTGAGTACCATCTCAATTTCCTCCCACCGCAACCCTTGTTGAGCGCAAAGCACTGTTAAGTGGTAGAGTAAATCGGCAATTTCATTTTTAAGCTCATTATTGTCATTGTTTTTAGCGGCAATAATTACTTCAGCACTCTCCTCACCGCACTTTTTCAAAATCTTATCCAACCCCTTATCAAAAAGATAACAGGTATAAGAACCCTCAATTTTAGAGTTCTTTCTCTCAACAACAACATCATAAAGCTCATTTAGTATTTTCATTTTTTATTCTCCCATAATTTTTCTAAAAAAACAACTTCTCTCCCCCGTATGACAAGCGGGGCCTGTTTGCTCTACTTTAACCAAAAGTGTGTCATTGTCACAGTCTGAATATATTTCAACCACCTTTTGAAGATTCCCTGAGGTCGCCCCCTTGTTCCACAACTCGCCGCGCGAACGGCTCCAAAACCACGTGTAACCGCTTTCAAGGGTTTTCTCAAAGCTCTCACGGTTCATAAACGCCAACATCAACACATCGTTCGTCAAAAAATCAGTGACAATAGCAGGGATTAAGTCGCTCTTTTCAAAATCCGGCGTGCCGCCGGTGGCAGACCGAGAGCATGTATGCTCTTTTTGCAACAACTCACGCGCGGGTTGAACTTCAGCTTCCGGCGTGCCGCCGGTGGCAGACCGAGAGCATGTATGCTCTTTTTGCAACAATTCACGCGCGGGTTGAACTTCAGCTTTCGGTGAACCCACAATGTTGTCTGCTACCGCATAAAACTTGCTTATATCCGCTTCGTGAAGTGGGTGGTATCTTTTCACAATCTCCGAAAACGGAAAGGCGATGAGAATGGAAGAAAAACTCTTGGCACAATGCCATTGATAGTGTGCAAGTGCCCAACCTGCCCAAAACTCAGGCGTTTTGTATTCGGTAATGTCTACGGGCTTTTCAATGCTGTCGGTCTCACCGGTGGCACTTTTAATCGCCTGAATTGCTAATTCAATCCCACTCATTCCGGCAATTACACGGGGATTGCCACGCTCAAACTGTTGTGCCAACCCCGATGTGACAAACATGTGAAGAAAAAAGTCGCCGTCCAACCCACGCGCATTGACTGCATAATCCATCATTGCCCCGAAAGTGTCAGCCGCATTTTTCAAATAGAGGTGGCTGTAAGAATTATTTTTGCAATAATCGCTCATCGTCCTGCTTCATCTCCTCTCTGAGAATGTCAATCATGAAAAGACCATCGCTATAGTGATTTTTTCTCTCTCTTTTGAGATATTGTTCGCGCGCTTGTGAATCCCTGCTTTTTCGTTTGGGGTAATAAATTTCGCCGACTGCATTTTCACTGCGCACAAACTGAATAAACTCAAAAGCTTTTCGACTTTTTAAAACAAACTGCTCCCCTAATTCTCCGAGCCGCATAGCCCTGCCGAGTTGGCTAAGTGAGATTGTGTTGCTTAAAAAATCCATAGCAAAGGCAAAGTAAGAATCATCGGCGCGATAGCCGGTTATTACATCAAAACGACTAATATCGGGCAGAAAAAACTCGCTCAAATATTCTTTCGCCTGTGCCGCTAACGGGTTTGTAATTGAAAAATGCCGATTGTTCACTAACACCGCAAGCCAGTGCATAACACTGTATTGGTGAGAGGACAAGTCTATTACATCAAGCCTCGATGTGTTTACTGTGTACACATTTGCAAAACCGCCGTTTTCGCCATCGCAAGCCCACTCTTTTGCGAGTTCTAAATCCTCTGTGCAATAAAAGCCGAGACCGTAGTCGTTGTTCGGGTTGCCTATTCCGTATTCCGGTTTTTTTATAACCTCAGACGAACCATGGTAAATCGTTTTTACTGTAGTAATGTCTCCCCCACTTTTCATAAATTCAGCAGGCTGTCTTTGACCTGTTTTACTGTCAATTCGTTATAATGAAACACTGATGCGGCGAGTGCCGCGCTTGCCCTCGTCTGTGTGAATACTTCGGCAAAGTGTTCGAGTTTTCCGCAACCGCCGCTGGCTATTACCGGAATACGAACGCTTTCACACACCATTTTAAGCATTTCAATGTCATATCCGCTTTTAACGCCGTCTGCATCAATTGAGTTAAGGCAGATTTCACCTGCTCCTAACTTTTGCACAAGTTGCACCCAGTCTTGCAACTTTTGCCCTGTTTCAACCTGACCGCCCTTGATTGCAACAACGAATTGCCCTTCGCTGTTGCGTTTGGCATCTATGCCGACTACTACACTCTCTGAGCCGAAAGTGTCGGCGGCTTGCTTGATTAAATCCGGGTTGTCGAACGCCGCCGAATTGATTGAAACCTTGCTAATCCCCGTGCCGAACAGAGCAGAAAAATCGTCAATAGTTTTCACCCCACCCGCAACACATAAAGGAACGTTTATTTGCTCGTAGATTTCGCTTATAAGCTCGAGTGAGACTCTCTTTCCCCTGTCATAAGCCGCAATGTCATAAATCACAAGCTCATCAGCCCCTTGACGGGCGTATTCAACAGCACGTTCAAGCGGACTGCCCACTTCTTTTATGTTTGTGAACTTCACGCCCTTGACTACCTTTCCGTCACGAATGTCAAGGCAGGGTATTATTCTCTTTTCGGATTTTGCTATTTTTGACATTTTATTATTGCCTCCTTCAAATTCACAGTTCCGCTGTAGAGCGACTTTCCGCATATCGCGCCGTAAATATTATTGCTTTTTAAAGTCAGCAGATTGTTTAGGGTTTTAACCCCTCCACTGGCAATAACCTGTGTACCCATTTCTTTTAGTTTATTTGACAGTTGTTTTGTTTTATAGTGAGAGGGTCTGCTTAGAGTCCCGTCTTTGTCTATGTCGGTAAATATTATATATTTTACCCCCAATTTCGCCATTTCAACCCCTAAGTCAAGATAATTAACATTGGTAGTTTTAAGCCACCCGTGGGCGGCAACAAAGCCGTTTCGCGCATCAATCCCGACCGCGATTCTCTCGCCGAACTCTTTAACCGCTGTCTTTATGAGAGAGGGGTTTTCTAAAGCGGCAGAGCCGATAATAACCCGTGACAGCCCTGCGTTAAGATACATTTCAACCGTGTCAAAACTGCGAATACCCCCGCCGACTTGAACCTTTAACCCTGATATTTCAGCTGTTTCGATAAATATATGTTTGTTTTGTTGAGAACCGTCTTTCGCCCCGTCAAGGTCAACCATATGAAGCCACTGCGCCCCTGCTTCTTTAAATTGCCGTGCTGTTTTAATATAACTGTCGGCAACTTTCTCGACAGTCGAATAGTCCCCTTTATGTAACCGCACACATTTGCCGTCTTTAATATCAATTGCAGGCAGAATTAACAACTTAGAGCACCCCCTTAGTCGATGGCGTTAAGCCGTCATTTGTTTTTATTGTTGTGGCTTCGCCTAATGCTTTTGCCATTGCTTTAAAACAAGCTTCAATTTTATGATGGTCGTTGTCACCATACAGTGAGCGGACATGCAGTGTTGTTTCGGCGTTTAGAGCAAAAGCGCGTAAAAACTCAGCAAGAAGACAATTTTCAAAGTCGCCTGTTCTTTCGTTGTCAAAGCGTGCCTCAAAGACTAAAAAGCCCCTTCCGCTTATATCGGCGGCGCAAAAAGCGAGAGCCTCATCCATGGGGATATACGCACTTGCGAATCGGGTTATGCCTTTTTTATCTCCGAGGGCGGCTTTGAAACATTGTCCTAAGACAATCCCCACATCTTCAACCGTGTGATGTCCGTCCACAAACAAATCCCCGTCACATGAAATTTTCAGCCCGAACCCACCGTGAAACGCGAACGAATTTAACATATGGTCAAAAAAGCCGACACCTGTTTTTACAGAAATTTCAGAGCAATCGTCAAGGTTTAAGCTTATTTCGATATTGGTCTCTTTGGTTTTGCGTTCGATTAAAGCTGTTCTATTCATTCTTGTTTCTCCTTTAGTGATTTTAACTCTTTTAATAATATTCGGTTTTCTTGTTCACTGCCGCAGGTTATTCTTAAAAATTTCCCCAAAGCTCTCACGGCTATATCTGAAGCAAGCAAATTGTCATAGATGGTTTTCGCCGTGTGGGTGTCGGGTGTCTCAATAAAAATGAAATTTGCGGCGGTGTCATAAATCTTGACAAATTCTTTGATGTTGAGGGCGAGAACAGCGGCTTTTAATTGCCGTGTCTGCTCACTTATACGCGCTGCCATGTCCTTAATTCGTGTTTTGTTTGAGAGGGCATATTCCCCCACAGCTTGGGTTAAGAGATTGACGTTATATGGGGATTTCGCCGCCCTTAACGCTTTTGTAAGCCCAACATCGGCTACCGCAAAGCCCAAACGTATTCCAGCCAACGCAAGAGCTTTTGAACAAGTTTTAAGAACAATCAAGTTCTTTGTTTTGGGGGCCGCTTTCAACAAACTCTCAGCCTCATCCCAAAAATCCATATATGCCTCGTCCAAAATCACCAACGCCGACGTTTCGTCTATGAGCCGCTTTATGTCAGCCGATTTAATTCCCAACGAGGTGGGGTTGCAAGGGTTTGACAAAATCACCGCTTTAATATTCTCGGTGTTAATTTTTTCAACGGCTTTTGAAAAGTTGATAGTTAAATCTTTCTCTTTTTGTTGGATTGTCAAATCCAACTCATAGAGGGGAGGATAAAAGAAATACATCGAGAAATCGGGAGCAAAGCTAAGTATTTTATCACCCTTGTTCAAAAGGCAAGAATTGATAATACTTATAAGCTCATCAGAGCCGTTGCCGGCGGTCACGTTGTCGGGGTTCACGCCGTATAAGTCGCCAAACGCCCTAAGCACACCCCGCGCATAAGGGTCGGGGTAACGGTTAACAGCCACGCCGCTCACCGCCCTTGCAAGCTCATCAGCTTCAAGCGACAGATAGCTCTCGTTAGCGTCAAGACGAATTTTATAATTCCCCTCTAAAGGCTCATAAGGAACAAGCTTTTCAAGCTTTTTCGGAATAATATTTAAATTAGCCATCAATCCCTCACTTTCATCGAGTTTGCGTGCGCACTTAAGCCTTCACGGTTAGCGATTAGCTGAACGTCATGCGATGCCGCTGTGAAATCTTGTTTTGTATAATAAATATAGTTTGTTTTTTTAGTGAAACTCTCAACCGACAGCGGTGAGAAAAACCGCGCTGTTCCGTTAGTCGGCAAAACGTGATTAGGCCCTGCATAATAATCCCCTAAGGGTTCGGGCGAAAATTCGCCTAAGAAAATTGAGCCGGCGTTATTAATTCTGCCGATATATTGGATTGGGTTGTCTGTTAGAATTTCAAGGTGTTCGGGGGCTAACTCGTTCGCAAGAGCAACGGCATCGTCCATGGTTTCGACAACAATAATCGCGCCGTAATTTTTCAACGACTTTTCGATAATGTCTTTTCTCGAAAGCCCTTTTACCTGCCGCTCTAATTCGTTGAGCGTTTGCGTGGCGATTTTTTCATCGGTGGTAATTAAAATCGCGCTTGCTAATTCGTCATGTTCTGCTTGTGACATGAGGTCTGCCGCTATATATTTTGGACTGGCATTCCCGTCTGCTATAACGAGAATTTCACTCGGCCCTGCGACCATGTCAATGTCAACTGTTCCGTAAAGAATTTTCTTAGCGGTGGCGACATAAATATTCCCGGGGCCGGTTATTTTTGACACACGCGGAATTTCAGCGGTTCCGTATGCTAAAGCCGCCACGGCTTGCGCTCCGCCGCACATGAATATTTTATTTATACCGCAAAGTTTAGCGGCCGTAAGTATATCCCTGTTGGGTTTCCCGTCTTTACCCGGTGGGGTAGTCATTATTATTTCGCCCACACCCGCGATTATTGCGGGCACCGCACTCATCAAGACCGAAGAGACGTACGCAGCCGTTCCCCCCGGAACATAAATGCCCACCCTGTCAAGCCCTATCACGCGCTGACCTAATATAGTTCCGCTGTCTTTGGTGATTATAAACCCGTGCTGTTTTTGCCGCTCATGAAAAGCGGTAATGTTTTCAATGGAATTAAGCAACGCCTCGATAAAGCTTTTATCGGCAAGGTTTAAAGCCTCATCAAGCACTTCATCAGGCACCCTGTAATATTCAAGCGAAGGGCAGTCAAAACGCGCGGTGTATTCCTTAACCGCTTCATCGCCCCTTATTCTGACATCGTTGATAATGTCACTGACAATTTGAGTTACTTTTGCGTTTGTTTCAAAGGCGCGTTCTTTAAGTTCTTCTCGAAATTGAGCGGAATTTCCTTTTATAATTTTGAGCACAACACACACTCTCCTAATCTGTTTATAAATTCTTCTATTCTTTGTTTTTTAAGTTTCATGCTGACGGAATTAACAATAACTCTTGCTGAAATGTCGGCGATGTGTGAATATTCTTCTAAGCCGTTTTCTTCAAGCGTTTTGCCGGTTTCAACAATGTCCACAATTCCATCGGCTAAGTTTAAAAGCGGTGCCAACTCAACCGAGCCTTCGATTTTTATTATATCGACATTCTGCCCCTTTGACTCAAAATAACGGCGTGTAACCTCTGTATATTTAGTGGCGACCGTCTTGACACCGTGTCCCACATAAAAATCGCCGCCCTTTTTGCCGGCTAACGCAAAGTGGCACCTGCCTATTCCCAAATCTAAAACTTCAAAATACCTGCCGCCATGCTCCATTATTACATCTTTGCCCACGATTCCCAAATCGCAAACCCCGTGGACGACATAGGTGATTACATCAGGCGCTTTGGCAAGCATTGCCTGCAAGTCGTCACCAAACGGCAAAATCAGCCGCCGCCCCTTATCGCGAAGCGCGCTGACATCCATTCCGGCTTTCTCAAACAAAGCAACAGCATCTTTCTCTAATCTGCCTTTAGTTAAAGCGATTTTCATACTTTTTCGACCTTCCTAATTCCTTTGGTTTTAGCATATTCTTCGGATTGTCTTAAATCGGAATAAAGAGATAGCTCTATTTTTTTGCCGCTTTTGATAAGCTCATTTGCGCGTTCAATTGAACGTGACAAATCACCGCTCTCGTTGTGGATTAACACATCAGGTTGAACAACATGTGGTTGTGAACCCTGTCTTTGAAGTGCATCAGCGGCTGCACTGACATTAACCGCAAAGCCGATAGCAGGTAATTCTCTTCCGAAATCGCCGAGCAAGGTGTCATATCTTCCGCCCGATATAAACGGCATACCATATCCCGGGATATAAACTTTAAACAAAAGCCCTGTATAATAGTCGATTTTGCTGACCGCGCTTAAATCAACACCAATATTTTTGCCGCCGGTGAGCATAGTCAAATTGTCATAGAGAAGGGTGAGCTTTTCTAACAAGCCCATAAGCATATGCACAGTTTTGTTACTCGTGCCGCAGCCCGCAAAAAGCGCGCGCGCCCTATCAAAAACCTCTCTACCGCCCGACAAACGTGAAAACTCTTTCATAACCCAAGGGCAGGTATGTTCTTTTTGCAATAGCTCACTAAGCTCATGGCAGTTTTTGTTTTCAATAAGCACTCTTATATTTTCAACTTGCTCATCGCTGAGAGCGAGTTGTGAAATCAGCAATTTGAAAAAGCCGCAGTCACCTATTTCAAGGTGAAAATCGCGTATATTAAGGCACTTTAAAACCTCAACGGTTAAAGCCAACGCCTCAAAGTCACAAAACGGGTTTTCACCGCCTATTATTTCTATGCCGCTTTGGGCTATTTCATCATCGCGCCCCGAATCTTTGGGGTTTATTCTGAAGATGTTTTGCGAATAATAAAGTTTTAATGGCAGTTGGCTGTCTTTAAGTCTACTCGAAACCAACCGTGCAATGGGTAATGTAGAATCGGGACGAAAAACAATCAGCCGCCCTTTTGAGTCGGTGAGTTTATAGATGTTTTCCGGGGGAAAATATCGCTTTTTTGAACAAAAAACATCATAATATTCTAACCCCGAAGTAATCACCTCAGAATAACCGAACGCAGAAAAAAGCCTTTGAAGTTTCTGCTCGACATAACGCCGCGCAATGCTCTCCTCAAATAATAAATCCCGTGTCCCCTCGGGAGTTAACAAGTCATATCGTTTTATTAAAATCACCCACTTATTTAAAGTCTTCATCGGCATCGTGTCCGCCGACTTCTCTGAGCCTTGATTTAGGGGCTTTAGCCGCGTGAATTTGGTCTATTCTCAAGCCGCAATATGCACAGTGAAAGTCTTCAAGCTCGTTGAAACTGTCTTTTCTCAAAGTAATAGTAACCACGTTAGTGCGTGAGCAGGTCGGGCAGTCTGCCTCGAACGACTTCTCGTGCGTATTTTTGCCTGTTGCGGCTCTGTCTTTATCGTTTGCTTTGTTCTCGATTTTGAGCCATTTTTCTCTTATTGATGCCAATGTTTGAGGCATTTCCTCGCGTGTGACTTTTGCCGCGATAATGTCAATCAGCCCCGTTCTTTTCATCAAGTTCAGCATCTCTCTGTCTGTGCAATCGGCAACGTCAATGTCATGAAATTCCTCCCACAGCGCGGTTGCAATTAAATCTTCATAACCTTCCCACGCTAATTCAACGGTCCACACTCTGTCGTTCATTTTTACATTCCTCCTAATAAAATTTAGTGAAAATCACTATTGACAAATCGGTTAGTTTATGCTAACCTAATAATTGTTAATACTTTTTTTGGAATGGGGAGTGCTTTGTATGGTTAAAAGTAAGAAAATGAGCAAATTATTCAATCTTTACGAAAGAAAACGTGGAACGTTTAAGCTGACGGCGTTGCCGAAAATAAGTTTGCTTGAAAACTTAGGGTTGCGCAACGGCACGTTGGTAACAACGCAAAATCGCTATTCTTTCGGCGGCCCTGTACTATTAAAGGTAGAAGGAGCCTACTGCGTCGCCTTAGGCAAGGACATCGCCAAGCAGATTTATGTTGAAGAAGTATAGACATTCCAGCATTAACCTATTTTAACATAAAATTTTGTGTCTGTCAACTGTCAATTTTCAACCGTAGCTGCTATGTTTTGGGTAACAACCCGAATATATGCGGCACTTTTTCTTTGCCGATATTTTTGTTGTTCATTACTATAACCTCAATAAATCCGTATGACTGCCTGTGCCGTAAAGATATAAAATCAGCTCTTTTTCACGCTTTTCGTAGACAAGCAACCAGTCACCCGCGCCATCGATGTGACACTCACGGAAACGCTTCTTATCTCCTTTAAGTTGATGGTCTTTCCAATTTTCGGGGAGTGGAATATCACAAAGTAATTGCTTAATTCCCCACTTTAACAACGACATATCGTATCCCTGTTTCTTTGCAAGTTTACGTCCTTTTTTAAATCGCTTACTCTCAACGGGGCGGTACTTTTCATTCATCTTCTTCGTCCTCTTTGTCCCATTCTGCAAACATTTCAGCCGAATTTTTGTAAATCTTAGCAGTGCCGTTTGCGACAGCCGTATACATCTCTTCTGCTTCAGCAAGCAGGTTTTCCTCAAACTGAGCAGTATAACCGTTTTCGGTCAGTTCTACTGCCGACAAATCAAATGGAACACGCTTTTTAAGGTAAATCTGCCTGAGCGTTAGATTAAAGACATCGCTGAACGACAATCCGATTGCCGCAAGAATAGGCTCGACTTGCGCCTTTATTTCGGGATTAACCCTGATGTGCATTCCACTTGAACGAGTGCTTGTATTTGCCATAAAATCACCTCCACTTAATATTTTACACGAAATGTCCACAAATGTCAAGAGCTTTTGAAAAATATTTATTTTAAAAAGTGTGAGGTTTTGAATCTTGCGGCGTATAACAGATTAGAAGACCACGGCAAGAGCCGCGAAATAAATTTATTCGTGTGCCAAGCATACGGGAAAGAATAAGAGGTATTATCATGAAAACCACATTTAAAAAAGCCGTTGCTATGACGGTAGCGAGCGCAATAGCTGTTTGCGCCCTCGGGTTAACCGCATTTGCGGAACAACCGACAACCTTAGGAGCCACCGCAAAAGTTGAATATCTGTATGACGCACAAGGCAAGAAAATCGGCGTTAAATCAGTGACAATTGACGGAATGTTTTACTATGACATCAACGGCGGAGTAAAATTCCCGGACAATATTTCAGACAAAGAGCTTTATTACAAAGCAATTAACAACTCGGGTACGCAAAAACCGATTGATTACTGGTCGCAAGTGGCATATGCTATCTTAAAAGATAATTACGAATATACCGCATACGGCTACGGCAATAAAAACGCCGCTGAATTTGACAAAGCCAACGGCATGAATGAAAACAACAGATGGCCTGATTTAGTTAACGATTTTCAAAAAACAGCAAGCGGCGAAAGAGGCGACTCTAAAGCAAAAGTACGATATACAGGGGTGAATCGCGCTAATTCGCTGAATGAGGTAAGGACTAAAATGGCTTCGGAACTCGTCGCGGCCGGTGTCCCCGGCACGACCAACGATTTAATTAAATTTTGCGGCGGCGATGATTGCCTTAAACCACTTAACGACTCTAAAACGCAACCTGTTATTTATTCTATTGTAACATCATTGGACTTCATCCCAAGTAGCCCTGACCAATACCAATCTTATGGGTTAGCGTTCTACAATTTCAGATTGACTCCGGTAAACGATGATGGTTTAGACTTTATAACGGCGGCAGACGGATATAAAACAGTTGAAGATGCGGCTAAAAACAACGTGCCGGGTGTTAGCTATAAATACACCCCCGAGAAAGTCGACCCAAAAACCTATACGAATGATTCGACAGTTGAGCTTGTTCAAGATACATCTCGTTCCGTGTCAAAATCCGATACCATGGAAAACTCTTTATCGACAACAACGGCATACAAATATACAGAATCATTATCGGCTTCAATTTCAGCGGGTTTCCTCAAAATTTTCAAAGCCACGCTTACAGCCGGTTTCAGCGCAGAGCAATTGTTTCAATTTGAAAAAGGAACAAAAACATCTCAAACCATAACCACAACCGACACAATAAGCGCGAGTGCGACAATGCCGCCCCATACAGGAGTAGTAGTGGAGTTATCCACAGGAGAAATCGAAGAAACGGTAAAATATAACTGCCCTATGGCAATCACTTATGATGTCGCTGTCTTTTCAATGGCGGGTACTCTCCCCGGGTTGATGACAAAACACTTTTGCACAACCTTAGGAAGCAAAAACGAAAATGCAACTCAAGCTTTGAAAAATCAAAACGCCAACACTTTCGCTCAAGTGCGCATGAGCAATAATGCAGTAACTATGAAATCACTCAACTGGAACAGCATAGCCAACCAAGCAGTCGTAAGCAAAGCAAGAGCCACACAATCTTATTCAACATTAAAACAATGGCTCACAACCAATACCCCCATGTCCGCTTTCGGCGCGACTATGAAAAGCACCAGCAAAACTCACAACCTAACCCAAAAAGATTTGTACGCACTCTATCCTTTAAAAGAAGTCATGTTCACCGATGTAAACGCCTTTAATGTCGAAAGCGCGCCCTATCAAGTTAAGGAATACGAACGTAAAGTAGGAGAAACCCTTAGCCTTGACAGCGCGGCTCTCAGACTCAAAGGTTATAACGGAAGAGTAGAGCAAGAAAAACACATACTCTATTATGGTTTCGACCCGAGCTACGGTCAATGGTGGTTAACAGACAAAGACGGTAATCTCATAGAAACCACCCAGACTATAAAAGGCGACAACGTTATAACCGAGTCAGATAATGCAAAACTCACTTATAACATGAAAACCTGCCAAATCACCCTTGAAACAAAAAAAGCGGGCGATGTATACCTGAAATATCAAATTCATGAAAATGTATACCAAACGCCGCAACAAAGCAGAGCCACAAAAAACAGCGACCTTAACAAAACAGCTTTCATTCATGTAACAGTTGCAGACATTCCCCACGAAGGAACAATCCAAGCAACAGGAAGCATAACCGGCAACGTAGGAGACGTAGTAGACCTTAACTCAAACACATGTGGCGTAAAAGCAAGTGTTTATGACAAAACAGGCAAAGAAATTGCGGTTGACAAAGCGACTATAAAATGGGAGCAAAAAAACTTAAACGGTCTCTCTATAGACGAAAATAACCAAATGACTATGCTTGAAGAGGGCAATTATGAAATACGCGCTTGCTACAAAGAGATTTACAGCAACTGGGTGCCTGTAACGGTGAAAAAAGTGCAAGAAGAGCAAATCCAAACCATCAACATCAGCGTTACCGCCCCGAAAGCAGGGGAAACTCCCGACTTAAAAGCCACTACAAAAGACGTTGGATACACCTGCAACGATATAGCGTGGAACCCGAAAGACAAAGTCTTTGAAAACAACACGGAATACACAGCAAACATAGTGTTAAAAGCCGCTGAAGGGTATGCGTTCGCGGACAATCTGCAAGTCAAAGTTAACGGCGAAACCGCAAGACTAATCGGTAAAAAAACACCGACAGCAATCACCCTGACATACACCTTCAACAAAACAGAAGCTTTGAAAATGCTCGCCGACGAACCCGAGTTCGACATAACCGTTAACCCTAATTCAGAGCCGGAATTTGAATTAGAACTCGATGTAGAATTAGAACCCGAAGCCTAACACAATGTTTAAAACACAAGCACAAATAAATCCAACCATGCCCACGAGAAAGCGGGCATGGTTGGGTTTTTAGCTGAATAAAAAATATTTTTTCAAAAGGGTTGAATTTTTATGTAGCTTGTGGTATAATTGAGAACAAACAACTATATTTTGGAGGATTTAAAGTTTTGAATAATAAAATTGAAAAGCTGTCTGATAAGTACAGCGCGGAAAAAGCAAGATTTCATAAAGAATTATCAGAGTTTGCGCAGACCCTCGGGCAACATATAACCCTCAAAGGCAATTGGGCGGTTAAGGGGTTCATTGATGCGTTTAAAAATGTATATGCAATTCCGTCAGACACAATATTTATATCGAAAATATTGGAACTGACTGTATTCCCTTTTTTACTCGACTTTGCTCACCGTATAGGTTATACTATTGAATCAGCAGCTCACCAAAACCTGTATCCCGATTTTACTTTCGTGAATAATGAAAATAGTGAAATAAAATTTGCTGTTGATTTAAAAACAAGCCCTATAAGTGAAAAACGCAATACGCGCTGCGCCGGTTTCATGCTCGGCTTACACGGCGAGTACTATACAGACAGAGATAGCAATAAAAACATTCAATATCCTTACAATAAATATGTCGCCCATTTTTGTTTGGGTATTATATATTCAAGCATTACACTGCCTGCCGAGATTGGAGCCAAAAAATATTCTATTGAAGACTTTGCCAAAATTCCATCTGTTATAAATCGTTTTATATTCTTTGCTGTTGAAAAATGGCGTATTGCAAGCGATAAATGTTCTACCAAAAACTGCTATTACATCGCAAGTATTAAAAAAATAAAAGATATTATCGCAGGCAATGGGGCTTTTGCAAAAGCGGGCGAAGAAATATTTGACGATTACTGGGCTAATTACGGAAAAATTCAGGTAGAAACCGAAGACGGCAGGCAAAGACCCATGGATACTATTGATAAATATATAAAATACAAGGGCCTGTCTATTGACATAAAGAACAAAAACTACTTTTAAAAGGGGATTTGAAAACTTTTCTCCCTCACATTATTTAGAAAGGAAATTTAAAAATATGAAAATGGATGTTCATGTCACGAGCATGTATGAAACTAACACTTATATTTTGGTGAGTGAAGCCAAAAACGCCGTAATTATTGACCCTGCTGAAATAGGCAAAAGTGTTATAGACGCACTCGTGCAAGACGGCATAAAAGTCACGAAAATTTTGCTCACCCACGGGCATTTTGACCACACCAAAGCCTGCGCCGAAATAGTTCGCACATGTGGAGATGTCACGGTGTATATTCATAAGGGCGATGCCGAAAAGCTGTCTGATGTTAATTTGGCTATGGGTTCGCTGTTCACCAAAAAGGGCTTTGAACCGCTCACGCAATATACGACTGTAGACGAGGGCGATAAAATTGTTCAAGACGAGCTTGAGTTCACAGTATGGCACACCCCCGGGCACACCGCCGGAAGCGTGATTTATCAGCTTGGTGACATCTTGTTCACCGGCGACACACTTTTTAAAGAAACAATCGGGGCAACCCACGACACAACAGCGGATATTAATGCTCTTTTAAATTCGGTGGAACGTCTTAAAGCCACTGTTCAAGACTTTCGCGTTTTACCCGGACACAGTGAGGAAACAACGCTTTCTTATGAGAAGAAGAATAATCCATACATGAACAGTTGACAGTTGATAGTGGATAGTTGACAGTTGTGGAGTCGCCTTGCGGCGACGGATTTATTTATGCAGAGAGGCATGCTTAAATTATGCTTAAAGTGGAAAATTTGTGTAAGAGTTATGGCGATTTTTCGGCATTGTCTGACTTGAATCTTGAGATGAGCCATCCGGGGGTGTACGCGTTGTTGGGGACTAACGGGGCGGGGAAAACCACCGCTCTTCGCGCTATGTTGGGGATTTTAGCCAAAGACAGCGGAAGTGTAACCTGGAACGGCAAACCCCTTCATGCGGCTAACGACAGCGTGGGCTATCTTGCCGAGGATAGAGGGCTTTACCCTAAATATACAATAGCGGAACAACTTTATTATTTCGCGGCGTTGAAAGGGTTGTCGAAAAAACAAGCGCGAACCTCTGTGGCATATTGGCTTGAACGGCTTGAAATAAGTGACTGCTTAAAGAAAACGCCTTCTTTATTGTCAAAAGGAAATCAGCAGAAAGTTCAGCTTGCCGCCGCCCTTATATCGCACCCCGAAATTCTCATTCTCGATGAGCCGCTAAGCGGATTAGACCCGGTTAATTCCGAATTGTTTAAAGGCATAATCCGTGAGCAAATTGAGAGAGATAAATATGTGTTGTTCTCCTCTCACCAAATGGAACTCGTTGAAGAATTTTGCAACGACATTGTCATTCTTCACAAAAGCAAGAGCGTTATGCAGGGAAACCTTAATGAACTTAAAAGAACGTTCGGGCGGGTTTTTCTTTCGGTTAAAATTGAGCAGACAGAGGGCAACATTCTGCCGCTTGCCGAAAACAGAGGGATTAAACTGCTCAAACATACTCAATGGCAAACCGACTTTAAAGTAACATCGCAAACCCAAGCACAAGAGTTGTTAAAAGACATTGTCGCAAACGATTTAACGCTTATAAAATATGAGTTGCGTGAACCGCGGCTGCACGAAATTTTCATGCGTGCCGTTGGGGAAGGAGTAGAAATTTGAAATTTAGGGGATTGAGACATGTTTTCGGGTTCACTTATGTTCAGTGGCTCAAGTCTAAGTCGTTTAAAGTTGCTACGCTTATTATGGCTTTGATTTTGGTTTTGATTGCATTAGGGGTTAACTTTATCCCGTTGTTGGGCGACGGAGAAGGTTTTGCTTTGGGTGCGCAGACGACCGGCGTTGAAGAAATACATCTCTTAGACAAAAGCGAGACATTCCACCTAAATCTTGACTTTCTTGAGGACTTAGATATAACTGTGCATTACATTCAAGAAAAAGACTTAGAGCAAACGCGAGAGACGGTAAGGCAAAGCGACAACGCTGAAATTCTGATGTTAATAACCAAAGGCGAAGACGGCTATAAAATCTTAACCGAACGCCCCGAAAGTAGCAAAAAAGTCTCAACTGCCGACTGTGCGCGGTTGAACTTGTTGTTCATTGATGAGCTGTTTAACTCTATTTTGCTTTCCGGCGGCTTAGATGAAGATATTTTAGAACTGACAAAAACGCCAATCAACCACGCTATAACCATAGCCGGGCAAGAAGAGCAAAGCCCGATGAGACAGGCGTTTAACCATATCGCGCCCCTCTTTATCAGCTTTTTCTTCTTCATGCTCATTTTCGCATATGCAAGCACAGTGGCATATAGTATAGCGCAAGAAAAAACCTCACGCGTGATTGAGCTTCTTCTCACCTCAATCGCCCCGTTGGCAATAATCAGCGGAAAGATTTTAGCGGCGTTTCTTGTGTCACTCACTCAATTTTTGGTTCTATATATAGTGTCTGTAACGTCTTATACGCTTGCCGCACCGTTCGGCATTTTCGGCAAACTCGCTGAGTCACAAGCAGAAACCTCAACCGAAGCGACAGCTTTAGCAGGCGAGCTAAACGCCGCCTTATCGGGAATAGACCCGTATGCGGGCTTAAAAGTGCTTGTGGTTTTTCTGTTGGGATTTTTGTTTTTCTCATTGATTTCGGGGTTAGTCGGGGCAAGCGTGTCACGCGCTGAGGATTTGCAAGCGGCAATGCAGCCGCTCTCACTAATCGCGGTTTTCGGTTTTTACTTTGCGTTTTTCCCTCGCATTTTCGATTGGGAAAACAACGGCGCGCTGACAGCTATAGCCAACTATCTGCCTTTATCATCGCCGTTTTCGCTCCCTGCTGACATTATTTCAGGCAGCATAGACAATCCAACATTTCTAACAGCAACGGCAATTCTGCTTTTGAGTAATATCTTAATGTTGGCACTTATTTCAAGGGTTTATGAAAGAGTTATTTTATATACCGGCACTCGATTGGGCATAAGAGGAATTTTAAAATTATTTTAGTAGGAAGGTCTGATTGAAATCATGAAAAAGAAAACAATTTTATCAAGAATTTTAGCATACGCGCTGATTGCGAGCGTGTTAAGCACGAGCATTGTCGCGACACCCGTTTCGGCGGAAAAAACGCGAGATATGTCAATTGACGAGCTTGTATTAAGTGACGAGCCTATATTAGAAGACGAATATCTGTTAAGTGACGAGTCGATGTATGTAAAATCGGTTGCTGAAACTTTGCTCAAACCTGTGGGGCTTATCGACTATGATGACGTTCCCGATGATGAAGAGCTTCATGTCTTTATTTGGCTTCAAGAATTGCCGACTGCCCTTGAAAAAATATACAGGGAAGAGGGCATGAGTGTCGATGAGTTTTCAACGGCGCAAACAAACGCGCAAATCGCGCGTGAACAAATCCGAAACCTTGGCGGTCAAGGTGAAACACTCGAAAGAGATAGCACTTCTGTAAGAAATAAAACCGCCCCAACGCTCACTATAACTTTTGAATATTTCACTGTTTTTGCAGGCTTTGCTATAAAGGCAAAGAAATCTGTGGTTGAGCAAATAGGCGAAATGCCCGGCGTTTATATGGTCACGCAAGTCGGTTATTACGAACTGCACAGCACGACGTATAAACCCGACCCCGACTATAATACCCCCGGCAACGTCGCCGCGCGCGAAGCGTGGGAAATCGGCGCGCTTCATGCGCGCGGTATTGATGGCACAGGGGTTAAAGTCGGTGTAATTGACTCCGGCATACAAACAGACCACCCCGACATAGTTGACTCTTATATACGCGGTTGGAATTTCACAAACTGTCAAGGCGGCAACTCGGGCGATATGTCATTCCCTGATGAAGACCACGGCATACATGTCGCCGGAACAATCGCGTCACAGGGTGAAACCTCTCTCGGAATAGCCCCCGGGGCTGACGTTTATATGGCGCAGGTGTTTGGCGTTTCCGCAATAAAAGACGACCCCAATGATAACAGCGGAGCAAGTGACGTTGTTTTAGCGGCACTTGAAAGCTTTTCTACGGGTGAAAGCTATACATACACACAAGATGGCCGCATATATACCCCTAATTTGCCTAAGGTTGATGTGGTAAACATGTCTCTCGGCGTATCTCTCAGAGACCATACAAGCACTTCTAATACTGCATTTAGCGCAAGTCAATACGCACGGAACAACGCTGTACTTGCAGGAGTTGTGGTTGTTGTTTCGGGGGGTAACGCCGCCTACTATGACGGAGGAAATCCGCTATATCAAGGCACACGTAACCCCTACACGCTCACATCGGGTAGTGCTTCGCTTCAAATCAGCGTTGCTGCTTCAATGTATGGCGGTAATCCGGTTTACAGGTATGAGCCTTTAGTTTCGTCATCGGGAAGTTCGGGAGCTTCCGAAATAAACATGCGCGTTGAAAACGGTGACAGATTATTGTCGGGTGTATTTAAACGCGATGGCTTTTCAAACGACAAGCTTAACTTTACCGATGAGGGCTATGAAGCGTATGTCTGCATGACAGGCGTTCCTTCAGCGAGTAGAGCAGTTACCACGGCAGAGGCACTTGCGGCTATTCCCACCGGCTCATTGAACGGCAAAATATTGGTTGTGGGAAGAGGTCTTACCTTCAGCGTTTATAAAGATGAAGCACTCAGAACAAGCGCGGGCGGCTTGATTGTAGTAAACCGCGAATCTGCTTTTATTGGCATGGATATAAGCAGCACACCTTCAAAAGACTTGGCGATTTTCACGACAGCTGTGGAGTCGGCGGCAGCTTTGCTGACTACTAATTCAGCGGGTGAAATTTATCTTATGCCGGGCGACAGGGTAGATGACGTTCCACCCAAAGAGCCAACTACCTTCAGCTCGATAGGCCCGGTAAGAGAGACCGCTGAAATAAAACCCGACGTAATCGCCCCGGGTTATGCAATTCTTTCAACTTCTCTCGACAACGACTATTCGGTCATGAGTGGGACTTCTATGGCAAGCCCTGCCGTAGCCGGCGTTGTCGCGCTGATTTTGCAAGCCAATCCAAACATAACACCAACCGAGGTTAAGGCACGCTTAATGAACACCGCTGAGCCGTTTTTGCTAAGCCCCAACACCACCAACAACAAATTATATGAGGGCAGCCCACATTATTTCAAGCAAAACGGCACTGAAGTCTCTGTCTATGAACAAGGCGCGGGATTTGTCAACCCCACACGCGCTGTTGATGAAGATGTGTATATAACCGTTGAAAATATCGTCCCCACAAATCACACTAACATGGGCACTCAGACAGCCCATATGGGAAGTTTTAGTTTTGGGAATAACCCACCCGGCTCTGTATCAAAGAAACTGACGGCGAGCGTTCATGGTGGCGGCACAATTCAATCGGTTAGAGTCATTGAGCGTAATGACACGCGCTTCTCAAGGGCGCACGCAGGGATGGTTAGCGTAAAAACTGATGTAAGAGCAGGTGCTTTTGACGTATGGTTGGAAATAAACGAAAACGCCTCAGCCGATGTTGAAGATGGTAATTTATACGAGGGCTACATAGAAGTCACCATTGACGGAAAAGTTTATCATCTGCCCTATGCAACTCGCATTCAAAAGTTTAGTATATTGGGCATCGCCGAACGCCCCATTATTTCTACATCGCAAGACCCAAAGACGCGCTCTGCAAGTGGAGATGACCCACGCAATTCAAGCGCGACCACAGTTTATTTTACATGGAATGGTGAAATCCCCGATAACCCTCGTACTGATAACGAAAAACGTATCAGATTTTTTCTAATTGATGCCGAAACAGACAAGTTAGCGTATTATTACGGTGGAACAGTGCCAAGTAACCCGATTAATAACAACACAAGATGGTCTTTAATCCCTAATTTAATTACAGACACGGCGAGACCGATTATAGATGGTTCTATCAGAAACACACGTGAGACAATAAAAAACGGCGCGTATTATTTTGCGATAGAGGCAGGGGAAACCTATTTCTATGATGAACACCTTGGCGTTGTGTTCACTGACGGGCTTGGTGATATGGCTGTTGAGCTCACAATTGACAAGCTTGACGAAAACGAAAGGGTGCCTGTTGTTGACAATGAAAAAGTCACAACGACTAAAATCACGGGCAGAATATTCAGCCCCGCATTAGAACTCGCCGCTAAGCATGATTTTTGGTGGACTGAATTTGGTGATTTTCGCGAAGGCATAGCTTATGAAATAAACCAAAGCTTTAATGTTTTGGCATATGCTTCGGAAAATGACATTTACGCTATGCCCGCTACGCCTTTAACAGGGTTTATTCTCAATGAAGATGATGAGCTTTGGTATTGTGATAAGGACGGTTATTTCAGCCTTACTCTCAATGTCACGCAGGCACAAAAAGACGGCGGCTATTTGTTCACAGCCCCCGACAATAACAACTCTATAGTCGGCGTGGAAGGCTTTTACCTTAACAACAATAACACATCGCGGCCGTATATCGGCGCGAACAAGTCACCGGCTATAACGCCGCGGTATAAAATGAGAAAGCTGATTGGCGACGCTAATCGCGACGGCAAAATCGATGTGGCAGACATCACATATTTGAAACGGGTGTTAGTAAAAAACGTAGGCTTCCCCGAAAACGATGAATGTGACGTAAACAGCGACGGCAAAGTCGATGCGGCAGACTTGACGTATTTGAAGGGTTATATAACGAAACGGCCGGGGTTTGTGCTTGACGAACAGTTGACGGACAATTGACAATGTACAATTGACAATTGACAATTGTGGTGTCGCCTTGCGGCGACGGATTTAAAATTATGAAGGCGAACACTTGAAAAGTGTTCGCCTTTAGTGAAGTTTTTAATCTTTGCGTTCATCGGGTGTCGGGTAATGATGTGTATATTATATCACATAGTTTATAAAATGTCAAGTGCTTTTTTAAAAATCCTTGTCGCGGCGGGGGGGGGGAGCGCGCCCCCCCCACTTTAATTTTTATTTTTTATTTTTAATTTTTTATTTTTTTT
>Ga0099364_10003171_pt1 | contig 25743 bp, 18 predicted proteins | sample TergutTh196P3_FD_73070 | JGI IMG/M metagenome (GOLD analysis project Ga0099364, IMG submission 73070) | Microcerotermes parvus P3 segment gut microbial communities from Pointe-Noire, Republic of the Congo - Th196 P3 | ecosystem: Host-associated > Arthropoda: Insects > Digestive system > Gut ...
TAAACTTATTCCCGACTATATTCTTAAAGTAGAAGATATTTATGCATGGGTTTTAGACGCAAAATCTCCGAATCAAAGCGTAACTGACTCAGATAATGTAGAGCAGGTTTATGGTTACTCCTCGCATCCCGAAGTTAGAAGCACCTATTTTGCACTTTGTAACGGATTGGAATTTGCACTATATCGTAGAGAATTAACCAACACGCCTATTCTCTATTTTTGGTTAGAGGAGATTGAACATTATTGGGAAAAATTAAAAATGTTTTTGTCGCCGAGCAGTTTTCAGATAGGCAAAAATATCAATTACGACACAACCAATGCAACCGCACGACCAACCACTTTTGATTATGCAACACGACCACTTTTAGAAGAGATTCCTGTAAAAAAGCAAGCAGCAAAGCGGCATTTTGGTGTTCACGGATATTTTACAAGACAATCATGGAATGTGGTGGCAGATTATATTAGGAATTTCAGCAAGCCAGGCGATTTGGTCCTTGACCCATTTGGAGGTAGCGGCGTTACTACTATCGAAGCATTGATGAATAATCGAAAAGGAATAAATATAGACATAAATCCAATGGCAATTTTTCTTGTTAAATCTCTTATTTCACCCGTTAATGAATCAGAATTGGCAGAAACTTTTGAACAAATAAAAAGCGAATATATTAAAAATGAGCCGAAAACAGAAGCCGAAATAGAGAATGCAATTAAAAAATATCCTCAACCAAAACCTTTACAATTACCAAAAGGGTCAGATGTAGATACTGTCGACAAACTATTTAATGACAAACAGTTAGCACAATTAAGTTTTCTGAAACATCTCATTCTGAAACAGAAAAAAGAGAATATTAGAAATTCATTACTACTTATGTTTTCGGGACTTGTAACAAAAATTAACCTTACCTTTCATGGTAGTAAATTAAACCCCAATGGTGGAAATGCTAGTGCTTTCCAATATTATAGATATAGGATTGCGCCTGATCCGCTAAAACTTGATTTGATAAAATTCTTTGAACTTCGTTTTAAAAAAGTTTTGGCAGCAAAAAAAGAGATGGAATATTTTATCAACGATAACACTATTTCCAACGCCCAAATTATAAAAGGTACTGCAACAAACCTTAAATTTTTGCCAAAAGAGAGTGTCGATTATATCTATACCGACCCCCCGTATGGCAAAAAAATTCCATACCTCGATTTATCTACTATGTGGAATGTTTGGTTAGATTTGAACGTTACAGAAGAAGATTTTCAACAAGAGGCAATTGAAGGCGGCGAACACAATAAATCTAAACAGGAATATAATCAACTGATTTCTAAAAGTATAAAAGAAATGTATCGCGTTTTAAAATACGACCGTTGGATGTCATTTGTTTTTGCGCATAAAGATCCTGAATTTTGGCACTTAATTATAGATACTGCCGAAAATTGCGGTTTTGAATATATTGGCGCTGTTCCCCAAAAAAATGGACAAACAAGTTTTAAAAAACGTCAAAATCCTTTTACTGTTTTGAGTGGACAACTTATAATTAATTTCCGTAAAGTGCGTAATCCAAAGGCAATACTGAAAGCAAATCTCGGAATGGACATCGCACAAATTGTTATGCAAACAATAGAAGGAATCATCGCAAAAAACAACGGCGCTACATTAGAACAAATTAATGACGAGTTGATTATCAAAGGTTTAGAACTAGGATTTTTAGACTTACTGAAAAAAGAGTATTCCGATTTGACACCTATTTTAATGTCCGATTTTGATTATGATAATGAAACAGAACTATTTACCATCAAAAAAGATAGAAGTTTTAAAACAAAAATTGATGTAAGGTTACGCATAAAATATTATCTAATCAGTTATTTGCGCCGCATGGAACGTGAAAACACAATTCCAACCTTTGACGAAATATTTTTATATATAGTGCCACTCCTCAAAAACGGTGAAACACCTGAAAATCAGACCATTTTAAATGTACTAAATGATGTTGCTGATAGAATTGAAGAGGATAGTTGGAGAATAAAAAGAGAGGGTGGGGCGACTTTGTTTGAATGAAAAAAGTATAATTGCCATGAATAATAATCAAAATGAAATAATACTTTATCAATCGGATAATTCAGTTACATTAGAGGATTTGCCGGAAAATGAATCTTTTTGGCTTGACTCAGCCGCAGATGAGTATATTGTTTGATAGAGATAGGGCAGTTATTGGCAAACATTTACGAAATATTTTTGTTGAAAGAAAATAAGGTCAAATTTTCGATGCTTATAAATATTGAATAAATATTTGATAGGTCAAGAAATACTTTTTCACGAATAATTTTGAATAATAACAAAATAAAATTCAATTAATTCCGTTCATCAAAAATAAATTTTATTTAATTATTTATTTTTAAATACAAAACAATATGGCACAATCCTTTTCGTTAAGTCCGAATCCTTTGGTACGCTTTCTTCAGAAAGAGCCTCGAGATTTTACAAAATCAGATATAATTGACTATATCTTTGAAAATGATATCGAAATGGTAAATTTTCGTTATGTAGGCTGGGACGGACGTTTAAAAACATTGAACTTTATTATAAATGATGCCGAATATTTAGATAATATTTTAACGTTCGGCGAGCGAGTAGATGGCTCAAGTCTTTTTCCGTTTTTAGATTCGGGTGCGAGCGACTTATATGTAATACCGCGCTATCGGACTGCATTCGTAAATCCTTTCAGCGATATTCCTGCTGTTGATATTCTGTGCAGTTTCTACAATAGAGACGGAGATGCACTCGATAGTTCTCCCGAAAACACTTTGCGTAAAGCGCATAACGAATTTAAAAGAGTTACAGGAATGGAATTTGAAGCAATGGGCGAACTCGAATATTATATTATCAGCGAGGTTGATAACCTTTTTGTTGCTGAAAATCAACGAGGATACCACGAATCGAGTCCATTTTGCAAGTGGGGCGAATTCAGAACAGAATGTTTGCAACTTATCGCTAAAACGGGTGGAAAACTTAAATATGGACACTCAGAAGTCGGTAATTTTATTTTAGACAATATGCAGTACGAACAAAATGAAATTGAATTTTTACCCGTAAATGTAGAAGAAGCAGCCGACCAACTTGTTATTGCTAAATGGATTATGCGAACACTTGCGCATTCTTATGGTGTCGATCTCACTTTTTCGCCGAAAATTACGGCAGGCAAAGCAGGTAGCGGAATGCACGTTCACACTAAAATTGTGAAAAACGGGCAAAATATGTACATGGAAAACGGTCAATTGTCAGAAAATGCCTTAAAAGCAATAGCAGGGCTGCTCGACTTATCGCCGTCACTAACCGCTTTTGGAAATTTGGTGCCTACATCTTATTTTAGGTTAGTTCCGCACCAAGAAGCGCCTACAAATATTTGCTGGGGAGATAGTAATCGTTCAGTGCTTGTGAGAGTGCCGTTAGGTTGGACAAAAGGCGCTAAAAAGATGATTACAGACGCAAACCCGCTCGAAGTTGATATGAAAAACAGCAACCCAGACCAAAAACAAACCGTTGAATTTAGATGCCCAGACGGCTCAGCAGACATATATCTGTTGCTTGCAGGTATCACAACCGCAGTGAAACACGGTTTTGAAATGCAAAACCCTATTGAATATGCAAAAGAAAGATACGTTAGCGTAAATATTTTCCACGAAGAAAATAAAGAAACAGCAAAAAGATTGAGCCATCTTCCTGCATCATGTATAGAATCAGCAGAATGTTTGGATAATCAAAGAGTTTTTTATGAAAAAAATGGTGTCTTTAGCAAAGGACTTATTGACGGGTTGATTAAAAAATTAACAGCCTTCAACGACCGTACGTTAAGAACTGATATTGAGGGAGATAATGAAAAAGTTTTAAATGTTGTTAAAAAATATACAAATGTAGGATAAATTGTCATCGATTAAGTGATGATTAATATAAAACAAATAATAGTGTTATGATAATTGTAAAATGGCATAATTTCAGATTCCTCATTTCACTACGTTTCATTCGGAATGACGAATTAATACATTGGAGTAGTTCAGTTTCCGCTGCGGCAGTGCCACAGCGGAAACTGTCCCCATCAAAAGGAATGATATGGTCATTCCGAGGGTAACGAGGAATCTTTGTCTATTCGTAATTAAAAATTTTCAACTATTTTTGTAAAAACTTTTTACGCAAAACTTATATGTTCTTTATTAAAAAAGTAGTTTCATCGTATAATTCAATTCGTTTAAAAGGGATTGAACGTTTTATGAAACACCCTGAAGAAACTCAATTGTCGCAATTTAGGCACCTTATAAAACAAGGAAAAAATACTTCTTGGGGAAAAGAATTTGATTATTCATCAATAAAAACGTTTTCTGAATATCAACAAAGAGTTCCTTTGATGAACTACGAAAAATTTACTCCTTATATAATACGTCTTCGGCAGGGAGAAAAAAATCTTTTGTGGCCCGGTGAAATAAAATGGTTTGCCAAAAGTTCGGGTACGACCAATTCTAAAAGCAAATTTATTCCAATTTCGAAAGAGAGTCTCGTAAATTGTCATTTTAAGGGAGGACATGATGTATTTGCCATTTACAATAACCGATTTCCAAATACCAAACTTTATTCGGGGCGAACATTGACGCTCGGAGGCAGTCATAAAATAAACAATTTTAATATCAAACATCGCACGTTTTACGGAGATTTATCGGCAATATTAATCGAAAATCTTCCTATTTGGACAAATTTTTATCGTACGCCCAGACGAAAAATAGCACTAATGAGCGAATGGGAACAAAAAATGAACCTCATCACTCAAACTGCTATAAGAAAGAACGTTACAGCATTAATGGGAGTGCCATCGTGGTTTTTAGCCCTTTTAAGACATATTTTAAATCAAACAGGCAAAAAAAATCTGTTAGAAATATGGCCCAACCTCGAACTGTTTATCCACGGAGGAGTTAGTTTTAAGCCATACAGAAGTCAGTATAAAGATTTAATCCCCACAGAAAACATGCATTATATGGAAACATACAATGCATCGGAAGGTTTTTTTGGTATTCAGGATGACTTTGCCACAAAAGATATGCTTTTGATGTTAGATTACGGAATTTTTTATGAATTTTTGCCGCTATCTGCTGTTCATAGTGAAAATCCAAAAACGCTATCTATCAGTGAAGTAGAAGAAGGAATCGATTATGCTATTATAATTTCAACCAACGGCGGACTTTGGCGGTATATGATTGGAGATACAATTCGATTTACATCCCTAAATCCTTATAAAATAATTATTTCAGGTCGGACGCGGCATTATATCAACGCTTTTGGCGAAGAACTGATAATTGACAATGCAGAAATAGCCCTCGAAAAAGCATGCCTCGAAACAGGTGCAGTTATCAAAGAATATACGGCAGCACCCATATATATGACCATAAAAGAAAAAGGTGCGCACCAATGGCTTATCGAGTTCGAAAAAGAACCGAAAATAATGGCAAAATTCACTAAAATACTCGACGAAGCACTGAAAGAACAAAACAGCGACTACGAAGCAAAACGTTATAAATGTATTACATTAGATTTGCCCATTGTTGTTCCTGCACGACAAAACCTCTTTTTTGAATGGTTGAAAAAACGAAATAAACTCGGCGGTCAAAACAAAATACCACGACTCGCTAACGAAAGAGATTTTATGGAAGAACTACTAATACTTAATGAAAAATTATGAAAAATAATAATAAAAATATCACGATATATTGTTCTTCCAGCAATGAGATAGATGATATCTATTTTTCTCAAACCGAAGAACTGATTTTCGAGTTAGCAAAAAAAGGATACAAAATAGTTTATGGCGGCGGAGATAGAGGTTTAATGGGAACTGTGGCTAATACAGCATTGAAACAAAATGCTAAAATTACAGGCATTATTCCACACTTTATGACCGAACGAGAATGGGAACACAAAGGAATTTCTGATATGATACACGTTGATACAATGCATCAGCGCAAAGAACTACTGATTAAAGATACATCCGCAGTTATTGCACTTCCCGGAGGAGTAGGTACTTTGGAAGAATTGTGCGAAATTATTGCATCAAAAAAATTGGGACTTTTCACGAAACCTATAATTATTTATAATATTAATCGATTCTATGATGCTCTATTTGAATTGATAAAAAAAATGAATTCAGAACGTTTCACAGACATGCAACTTGAAGACCTTATAAATATTGCAGTTTCACCACAAGAAGTTATTAATATTATTGAAAATGAAAAGTAGTGATGCTACCAAAAAGCAAATTTATGAAACTGAATAGAATTTTGTCTGGGTAAAAATTTACTTCAATAAATGACGTGGCAGATAAAGAAATAAATACAATAAAGATGAACAAGAGTTCAAGCAGAATTCAGGTTCAAAGTAAGGTGCTTGAAACTGCTTATCCAAATGCAACAAAAAATGTGGTCGCTTTTGAAGAGAGTATCAGAAAAAATAGTTTTGAAACAATAGCAGTTTTTGATAAAGAGGGAAATATTTTATTGCAAAATAGTGGAAATGAAAAAGGAGCAGCGGTGCCTATTACAGTAAATATTGAAAACGGAATATTTACGCATAATCACCCTACTTTACCTGAGGACGGAAGATATGGAAGAATTGGCACTTCTTTTAGTGATATTGATATTTATCATGCAATTAAATTTAATCAAGCCGAAGTTAGAGTAGTAACAGAAACGAGTACATTTTCAATGAAAAGACCCAATAGTGGATGGAATGTATCAGCAAACGAATTTCAAAGTGCATATAATAGTGAAAACAAGATAGTTACGGATGATTTATTAAATAGATTAAGATATAAGAAAACTACTTATGATAAGATAATAGTAACAATAGACCATAAGATTATGAAAAATCTCTCAAAAAAGTATGTCTGGGAATATAGCAAAATGAAAACAAGTTAAATTTTTAAAAAGAATGGAAAGATTATTTAAGAATAAAAAAGAATACAATAATTCGATTATTGTAGATGATATAAGATGGCGAACATTGCGCAGATCTGTATTTGAAAACAAGTCCGATTGTCTCGAATGCAAACATTTTAGAAAATGGGATTATTTTTGCAAAGCATATCCAAAGGGAATTCCCGAAGTGTTATTAAGTGGCGAAAAACAGCACCGAGAAGCGAGGGCTGACCAAAAAGGAACCACAATATTTGAAAAGAAAATAAAACACTCCAACAAAAAAAAGAAAAATAGAAAAAAAATTGAATTATCTCAGGAAGAAATCGAGGCAATTAATCAATATTTAAATGGTGAAATAAGTAAGTTTAGGACAACGGACGAACAAATGAGAATTTTCGGACCCGTCATCCGCAAAGCAATAACTTTAATGTTTGAACTAAACGATTCAAATGAAATAGTGCATTTTATGGAGTGGTTTTGGAATAAATATCAAGAACTGATCAATTTAAAAAAGGTTGCATAAACGTTTATGAATAAAGATGGATTCTTTAAAATTTAATTTAAAAGGAAAAACTGAACCGTTTACAAATTGGAACTTTTCAGTGGACTTTGACCCCGATTTTTTTGATGACACTCTTTTTACTCAAATTGACCTTTCACTGCTAAAACAAACAGAAATTTCAGATACTTTATCTGTTTTTGGAAACACAACGCCCATTGATAGTTTACAGACTAAATTAGAAATTCATAACACAATTACCGAAATCGCCCCAGAAAATATTGAAACAGAGAAAAATAATCTTTTGAGTGACAACAATGCCTTTCTGTTAGTAGTACTTGTTTCAGTTATGATAGTAGGTATTTTAAGGTTTACCCGCAAAGAATTTTTTAACAATATTTTTGCTCAATTTTTTCAACCAAGCACAGATAAAGAAAACACAAGTGGCACTGTTTCAAATATTTATCCAACTTTGATATTAAAAATTCTCTTCTTATTTAATAGTTCCATTTTTGTTTTTGAGATAATAACTTTGACCGATTTTGAATTATTTCATTCGGGATTAATCATTATTCCTATTATTTCAATTTTTTTGGCAATTGTTTTTTGGGTCAAAAATATTGTCTTTTCTTTTATCGGATATATTTTTAGTATACAACCTCTAATTCGGTCGTATATAAATAATTCCTATATGTTATCTGCTGTATATGCGATAGTTATACTTCCTATAATCATAATAATTCCTTTTTTGGAGAGTACTATCCAAATTTTGATGCTCAAAGCAGGAATTTATTTTTTTATTTTACTGTATATCATAATGATATGGAAAGGAATAAAAATTATTTTTAGGGAGACCTATTCATTGTATTATATTATTTTGTATCTTTGCGCCCTGGAAATTTTACCTTTAATGTTCATAGTAAAGTCAATACTTTGACTTTCAGGGAGTTAGTTTCCACATAGTTTAAATAAATTAAAATAGAAATGAAAATCAAAAAAATTTTGGTATCTCAACCAAAGCCAGATACTCCAAAATCGCCTTATTTTGATATTGCTACACAAAACTGCATAAAAGTTGATTTCAGACCCTTTACACAAACTGAGGGAATTACTGCACGAGAGTTTAAAAAACAAAAAATTGATATTTTAGCTTATACGGCAGTAATTTTTACAAGTAGAACCGCTATTGACAACTATTTCCGAATTTGTGAAGAACTAAAAATTAATGTTCCTGAACGAATGAAGTATTTTTGTCTTACCGAAGCCTCAGCGTTTTATCTCCAAAAATATGTTGTTTATAGGAAAAGGAAGGTTTTATTTTCAAAAGGGAGGTTGACCGATTTAATTGACGTGGTCAAAAAGCACAAAGATGAAAAATATCTTGTTCCAATTTCTGATATCAACAAACATGAAATTGTTGATTTGCTGTCCAAAGCCAAAATAAAATTTGGAAAAGCCTCTTTTTATCGTACCGAACTTTGCGATTTAAAAGACCTAAAAATTTCTACCTACGATATTTTAGTTTTTTTTAGTTCCGCAAGTATAAAGTCGCTGTTTCACAATTTCGCTGATTTTAAACAAAAGAACACAATCATTGCTGCATTTGGAGACTCTACTGCCAAAGCCGTTACCGATGCGGGTCTCAGATTGGACATTCAAGCACCAACAACTGAAACTCCATCCATGACCGCCGCATTAGAACTCTTTATTAATAAGCATAATGAAGTTTCTTTAGCCAAAACATAAGATTGGCACTTGGTAGCGCGGTGAAAAATTTAATCACTACCATTTTAAAATTATATCAATCAATGAAATATGAAAAAAATTAGTTTTTTAATAATGCTTTTTGTTCTCCATCACGCATATTCTCAATATGAAGATTTTAAATTTGGAGATATAAATCAGGATGAAATAAATCTTAAAGTTTATGCCAGAGATACTTCTGCAAAAGCGATAGTTTTAAAAGAATTTGGAAATTCTTGGTTTGATAATGAAACAGGTAACCTGATAAGTAAAAAACATGTTCGAATAAAAATTCTTGATAAAGAAGGAGATAAATATGCTAATTTTGAAATACCTTTGTGGAAAAGGGATAATTTGTATAAAGAAAATATCACGGTTGAACAGGCATCAACATTTAATTATGAAAATGGAAAACTTGTTGAAACCGTGCTTGATAGAAAAAATATTTTTTCTGAAAACAAGCATAATTACCTTGATTTGTGCAAATTTGCATTGCCCAATGTAAAAGAAAATAGTATTGTTGAAGTTATTTATAGTATTGAATCGCCATATTTTTTCAATTATAGACAGTGGGATTTTCAATCAACTATTCCAAAATTAGAAAGCATTTTTAAAGCAAGTATACCTGCAAACTATGTTTACAATATAGCACTAAAAGGGGAATTGCCCATAACAATCAAAAACAGTTATATTGAAAAAGAGTGTTTTGGAATAGGAGGAGGCGACTCTTACAGAAGATTTGGTAAGTCTGATTGCAGTGTTAATTTGTGGGGAATGAGAGATATTCCTGCTTTTTATGAGGAAGATTATATGACTGCTCCTTCAAATTTTATTTCTTCAATCCGATTTGAATTATCAGAAATGATATACTTTAATGGTAGCAAAATAAAAATTACTAAATCGTGGAAAGATGTTGAAAAAGAGTTAAAAGGAGGTAAATACTTTGGAAAACAATTTAATCGCGGAAAAGAAGTTTTTGGAAAAAATTTAGATTTTATAGTTAAGGCAGAAACCGATGCGTTAAACAAAGCCAAAATAATTTATGACCATATTAAACATCATTATAAGTGGAACGGTTATTACGGCAAGTATAGCGACAATATAAAAAAAGCATACGAAAATAAAACAGGAGATGTGGGAGATATAAACCTTTCGCTCATTGCTGCTTTGCGACTCTATGGATTTGATGCCGTTCCTGTGATTTGTTCCACACGTGAAAATGGGCTTCCAATCGAAATATTTCCTGTGTTATCAAATTTTAATTACGTTTTTTGCAAGGTTACTATTAACGAAATTGATTATATGCTTGATGCTACCGACCCATACCTTACTTTTGGAATGTTACCAATTAGGTGCATAAATGAAAAAGGACGAGTAATAACTAATAAGGAATCTTATTGGCTCAATATTCCTCAAAAAAATGAAATAAAACAGGATATAGCACTTGTTCTAAAATTGGAAACAAACGGACAACTCACAGGAGAAATGAAAATAAGTTCTTACGATTATGAAGCAATATCAATAAGGAAAAAAATGGTTTCATTTAACAGCGATGACGAATATATTGAAGATGTGGACAGTCGCGTTCAACGAATGAGAATAAAAGATTATAAAATAGAAAACAAAAATGATTTTACAAAGCCTTTAGTTGAATATTACAATGTTATCTTTGAAAATTTTGACACCCTGAATATGGACCGAATTTATTTTAATCCTTTTATTTTTAATAAATGGAACGAAAACCCCTTTAAATCAAAAGAACGTTTGTTTCCTGTAGACTTTGGAGCGCCTATTAATACATCTTTTACATTATCATTAGAGATTCCTTCTGATTATGAAATAGTAGATATTCCTTCCTCAAAATCACTTGCATTACCAAATCAAGGTGGAAATTTTAGTTATGACTATCAAATTAATGGCAATCATATTAGTTTACGTACATCATTCAAAACTAACTATTATTTGTACTCTTCCGATGAGTATCACTATATTAAAGAACTTTTTAATCAAGTAATACAATTACAAAAGAGTGATATTGTTTTGATAAAAAAATCTACATGAAATTATTTCCATACTATTTTTCCATATTGTTTTTAATATCAGTCGTATCAACAAATATTTATTGTCAAGAAAAATATAAGATTGATGATATTAAAAAGGAAATACTTCCTAATGCAGACGCTGTTATACGCTTTTCTGAAAAAAAATATGAAGTAAAATCGCAAACAGAAGTAAGAATAAAATTAAAACATTCAGTATCTGTGATGAATGCAAATGGAGTCAAAGAAGGCGTCATTATTATTCCGTACAATTCATTAACGACAGTGAAAAGTATTCGCGCTACCATTTACGACAAAAATGGAAAAATTATTCGCAAAATAAAAAAGAACGAGTTTGACGATTTGAGCATGATTAACAATTTTTCCCTGTTTGAAGACGACAGAATGAAACGATATATACCTCAGGTCAATATTTTGCCTTATACAGTTGAATATGAATGTGAACTGCTTCAAAAAACAACGATTTTTCTTACATGGTGGCAACCTCAAAATAGGTGGGGATTAGCCATTGAAAATAGTTCTTGTAAACTTATAATACCTTCAGATTTTCTGGTTAGAATGAAAACAAGAGGATTTGAAGATAAAGAAGTATCGCCTATTGTGATGGATAAAAAAATAGAATATGTTTGGAATATAGGTAATTTACCCGCTTTACGAGATGAACCATTTAGTCTGCCTATTGATAGTCTAACTTCGTGGGTTCATATTGCTCCTGTGAACTTTAGAATTGGCAAAATGAATGGAAGTTTATCATCTTGGGAAGATTATGGTAAATGGTGTTTCGATAATCTAATAAAAGGTAATGATAAATTACCAGATGCAACTATCTTTAAAATAAGACAAATGGTAAAAGGAATAGATTCACCCAAAGAACAGGCACGAATTATTTATGAATATGCCCAAAAAAAGAACCGTTATGTGAGTGTACAGAAAAGAAAAACAGGCGGAATCCATCCTATGTCGGCTGAAGAAGTTGATAATTTGTCTTATGGCGATTGCAAAGCATTGTGCAATTATACACGAGCATTGCTTCAATCTGCGGGTATAAAAGCCTATTATTGCGAAGTTTATGCAGGTAATATTCCAAAAAGCCCTCCCGAAGATTTTGTAAATGCCACTTCTACAAATCATATTATTCTTTGTGTACCATTTGAAAATGATACCGTATGGCTTGAATGTACTGATGATAAAATACCTTTTGGATATTTAGGCTCTTTTACAGGAAACAGAAAAGCATTATTATGCTCAGAAGATGGTGGAAAATTAGTAAATACAACTACTTATAAACCTAAAAACAATCGAATGAATTCGATATCGGAATTTGTTATAGATAAAGAAGGAACGCTTACAGGAAATATTAGTATTGAATTAATGGGAACACAGTACGAAAAACGTGAATTAAATTTTAATGGACTTACCAAAAACTATATTGAAATGTTACAAAAACATTATAATCATTTTCCTGAAATACAAATTAACTCATATTCACTAACTTATAATAAAGAGGCAATTATTTCAACCGAAAACATGACTATAACTTCTCCTCGCTTTGCGTCTATTTCAGGCAACAGGTTATATATTCCTATCAATCCTGTCAATCCAATACAATCTCTTCCTCGTGATTTTCGTAGCCGAACTCAAAACTTTTATATTGCTAAAGGTTTTTTTGACTTTGATAGTATTAGTTATAAAATACCTGATGGATACATTATTGAATATGTACCTCAAAACAAGATAATTGAAACTGAATTTGGTAGTTTTAGTTATAAGACCTCATTTGAAGATGATAAAATTATTGTATCACGATATTTTTTGCTTAATGACGGATATTACGATAAAAGCAGTTATTCTCAATTTTTTGATTTTCTTAAAAATATCCATGATTCTGATTATAGCAAAATAGTTCTGATAAAGTAATAACAATTCCACTGAATAACAATATCATAAATGAAGTAATGGAATTAATAATTATCAATTTCATATATAAACTACGCGACATCACACGAATTTGCCCTCACTAACCACTATTTATTTTACCACAATGGACACAAAGGTTTTCACAAAAGGCACAAAGGTTTCTTTTTGCCACAAATTACACTAAATCACTCATCTCTAAGTGCATCAATTGCTTTAATCTGTAAGGCATTTTTAGCAGGAAGGAAACCGGCAAAAAGTCCCGAAACCAGCAAAATAGCAAAAGAAATAAGAGCAAGATTAAACGAAATTTGAGGATTTCCAAACATACTTGTAGGGGAGGCATTTGCAGAAATTATTTCATTGGTAACGGCTAAAATCAAGACTGCAATAAATAGTCCCATAAAACCTGAAATAAAGGTAAGGACAACACTTTCGCCAATAATTTGGTTCATAATTGAGTTAGGTTTAGCACCTATTGCTCTTCTGATGCCAATTTCATTAGTTCTCTCTCTAACAGCAACAAGCATAATATTACTAATACCAACTGCACCCGCAAACAATGTCCCCATTCCGACAATCCAAATTAATATATTAATACCGAGAAATAAATTACGGAATGTATTAAAAATTTCACTCATATTAAAAGAAAAGAATGCGTCGTCATCGTTTGGAGCGATGTGATGTTTCACTTTCAGCAGTGTACGCACTTTTTCGTTCACTTCGTCGGGGTTGGCTTTTTCGTTTGCTGCAAACGCAATCATACCTACCCAATTACCATAATTATAGAGTTGTTGCAGTGTAGGAAACGGAAAAAAGATACTATTGTTCATGTTGCCGTTAATATTGATATTGTCAGAGCCAAGCATCACCCCAATTATTTGATAATAAGCACCATCAATAGAAACTAACTCTCCAACAGCATTTTCATCTTTTTCAAAAAATTGCTCATATATACGGCTACCAATGATGCAAACCTTTCGTTTTTCTTTAATATCAATAGGATTAATGTTGCGTCCTTGTAAAAGGGTATATGATTCGATATTAATATAAGTATCATCAACTCCTCTTGTCCAAAATCCTTCACTTTGATCCTTTCTTGTAAAAACGGAACGGTTCCCATAAACTACTCCTGTTACGTGTTCAATTTCAGGAACATTGTTCCTAATCATTTCAATATCACTTGTTTCTAATGACCATCTTCTTCCTTCATTGAATCCTTTATATTCGATTGTAGTTTCGCCAGCAAAAAGGAAAACAGCGTTACCAGGTACATTTTCAATTTGAGACATCACCCCGTCTTTAAACCCTGTGCCAATTCCCGACATCACAACAAACATAAACAGCCCCCAACCAACTCCAAAGCCCGTAAGAAAACTCCGAACTTTATTGCGGCTAATTGACTGCCATATTTCTTTATATTTATCTATATCAAACATAGTTTTCAGTTTTCAGTTTTCAGTTTCTTCTCACCAACAAACCCCAAAAATAGGGCTTTTTTATTCGTAATTTCGACAAGGCATACCTTGTAGCTACAATTCTTATATCTAAACTCTACACTCTAATATCTAACCACTAACCACAAACCACTAACCACTAACCACTAACCACTAATCACTAACCACTACTCATATCTCAAAGCTTCAATAGGTTTAATTTTCGCTGCTTTTCGTGCGGGCAAATAACCAGCAATAATTCCAGCAATCATCAAAACAATAGTTGCTGATAAAACTATTCCTAAATCTACTGTTGCATTAGTAAATACGACCATTTCGCTGTCGTCTGTTTGTAAGAGCAGGTTATTAATTGTTTCAGAAATAAAAATTCCAATGAACATCCCAATATATCCAAATATTCCAGTAACTATAAGCGATTCTATAACAATCAGACGTGTAATAGAGTTTGGTTTAGCACCAATTGCTTTTCTGATTCCAAATTCTTTTGTCCGTTCTCTGACGGTTATGAGCATAATGTTACTAACACCAACAATTCCAGCAATAAGCGTTCCGATGCCAATTATCCAAATAAAAGTAGAAATTGCATTAAAAACTTGTTGTGTTTGTATATAACTTTGCAGTTGGTTCCAAACTCCAATACCTCTTCTGTCGTCTGGGTGTATTGTTTTTTTTGCTTTAAGTCTATTTTTTAATTTTTCGTTAAACGCTTCGTTTGCTTCCGTGGTTGTTAGCCCTTTGATGATACAGAGTACTTCCTCAATTTCATTTGTATTAGAATAAATTGCTCTCGCCGTTGAATAAGGAATGAAAGCCGAACTTCGCCAGCTGTTATGAGAACTTTTATATTCTCCAACAATCATATAACTAATATCATCGATATTAATATAATTACCAATGGGAGAATCATCATTTGGGAAGAGGAATTTTGCATCTTTTTCTGAAATAACAGCAACTTTTCGGTTCTCAATAAAATCGTTCTGATTAAAAATTCTTCCGTTTTTCATTGTAATATTTTCAACTGCAAAATAATCAGTTGTAACAGCAACAATGTTTGCGTCTCGTGATTTCTTTCCATTACTAAACTTTTTATATCCAACATCATAAGAAACAATAACTTTATCAATTTCGGCAAAACTATTTGCTAACAAAAGAGAATCAGTATTGTCCAAAATAATCCACCTATTAATGGGATAACCTTTGTATGGCAATGTTGTAAGCGACCCCCATACATAGACTTTGTTAATATCTTCACCCGCAAAATTGGAATTAACACCATGTTTTAATCCGTTTCCCGCAGCAAGCAAAACAATGAGCATAAAAATTCCCCAAGCAATTGAAAAGCCCGTTAAAGCAACACGAAACTTATTCTGTTTCAAAGAGTTGCCTATTTCATCAAAAATTCCTAAATTCATTTTAGTTTTCAGTTTTCAGTTTTCAGTGAATGAGTAAATGAGTGAATAAGTGTAGGGGCGCACCCTTGCGGTCGTCCACCTTGTAATTAAATAATAAGTAAATGAGTGAATGAGTATTTTTAATTCGTAAATCTTTTTTGTTTTTAATATTAACCTTATTTTTCTACAACCAATTTTCAGTATTTAGCACTTAGTATTAAATACTGACTACTGACTACTGACTACACTCTAACTATTCAAAAATATTTTTCATTCTACTAAAAAAGCTTTGCTCGTGGTGTTCTTTTCTATTGAAAGTGTCTGATTCTTTGAGTTTTTCGATAATTCTTAATTCGTCTCTTGTGATATCTTTTGGAATGAATACATTAATTTTGACTAAAAGGTCGCCATATCTATATCCGTTAATTTCGGGTAATCCTTTGTTTTTGAGTCTTAAAATTTTTCCGGGTTGTGTTCCGGGTTCAATTTTCACTTTCACTTTTCCTTCTACTGTTGGTATTTCTACGGGTGTTCCCAGAATTGCTTCGGGTATTGTTATTGTGAGGAAGTGAATTAAATCGATGCCGTCTCTAATTAGTTCGGGGTGTTTTTCTTCTTCGATAACTACGAGCAGGTCTCCGTTTACGCCACCTCTTCGGGCAGCATTTCCTTTGCCTGATACTGAAAGTTGCATTCCTTCTTCTACTCCTGCAGGAATTTTTACTAAAACAACGTCCTCGTCACGTAATAAACCTTCGCCGCTACAGTGGGTACATTTTTGTGTGATAATTTTTCCATCTCCCTGACACGTAGGGCAGCCCGTTGTTGTTTGCATCTGTCCCAGAATTGTGTTTGTAATGCGGGTAACATATCCTGTTCCTTTACAAGAGTTACAATTAGTGAATGCTGTACCGTTTGCGGCACCCATGCCGTTGCAGTGGTGGCAGTTGATAAATTTCTTTACTTTTAATTTTTTTTCAACTCCAAATGCAATTTCTTGTAGATTAAGTTTTACTTTAATTCTAAGGTTTGTGCCTCTGTTCACATTTCTTTGGGCTGAGTGCGATGATGCGGAAGAAAATCCTCCGAAGCGTCCGAAACCTCCGAAACCACTGAATACGTCTCCAAAATGAGCAAAAATATCTTCCATGCTCATTCCGCCGCTGCTGAAACCGCCGCCGCCCATTCCGGCATGACCGAAATGGTCATAACGTTGTCGTTTTTCGGGATTACTTAATACTTCGTAAGCCTCGGCTGCTTCTTTAAACTTTTCTTCTGCTGACTTGTCACCAGGATTTTTATCAGGGTGATATTGTATCGCTTTTTGACGATATGCTTTTTTTATCTCGTCGGCAGAAGCGGTTTTGGAAACATCCAAAACTTCGTAATAATCTCTTTTTCTCATATTGGAATATTGTTTTATGGTATTGTGCTATTCGCCAACAACTACTTTCGGATACCTAATTACTTTATCATCAAGCATATAGCCTTTTTCAACACAATCCATTATTTTATTTTTCATTTCGGCGCTCGGTGCAGGAACTTTTGCAACGGCTTCGTATATTTCGGCATCAAACTCTTTTGTAGTGGTCTCAACTTCTTTAACTCCGTGTTGCAATAAAAAATTTATGAACTTATTGTAGATCAACTCAATTCCATCTTTTACGGCTTTTAAGTCAATAGATTTTTCGATGTGTTGTAATGCGCGTTCAAAATCATCAATTAATGGCAAAATGTCGGTAAAAATTTTTTCACCTGCCGTTTTTGACATATCTAATTTTTCTTTTAATGTTCTTTTTCTGTAGTTGTCATACTCGGCAATTAATCGTAAATGTTTGTCATTAAGTGCTTTAAGTTCATTTTCGACTTTTGTTAAATTATCTACGGGAGCTGATTCTTCACATTCAACTGTTTCTTCTGCTGTTTCAGTGGATTTTTCTTCTGAAAGTGGGTCTTGTGTCTGCTCTTTTTCTTCTGAATATTGATTATTTGTGATTTCCTCTTCTTGCTCAACATTTTCGGGCTGAACCATTAAATCTTCTTTTTCTATCATACTCATAACTAATTTTCAAAAAATATGTATATTGGTAATTTTTTTTCTAATAAAATAATTTGTATGCAATTATTTTGCCATTTTTAAAAATATGACAATTTGGCAGAAATATTTTCGATGTATGAAAAAGAGGAAAAAAATAATGAAACCGTTTTTTATTTTTCTACCATTTTCTCTGTTTACCTGTTTTTTTAGATTTACTAGATTTAGGAGAAAAGTATGTGAAATTTTTGAGGAATGTTTGTCTATTGTAACTATAATTGTTTCTAAATTTGCTATCATTGATTAAAAAATTAATACCAAAAGTAGCGGTATAGTAGAAGTCGTTGTTGGCGGTTTGATAAATCTTGTCGGGATTGTTTGAAGAATACCAATCTTTGTGTGCATCTAGTTCATCGCCGAGAGTCCAGGTGCCATAAAATTCGAGGCTTAGTTTTGTTCTTGGATTAAGCCAAATAGTAGTACCTCCACCCGCAGCACCAATAAGGTGTATTCCGGATGCTGTTCGCCAAAGGTCTGTCTCCCAATTCCTTATGTCAGTATCACGTAACCAAAATTCTTTTGCATTATAATAAATTATTCCTCCTTGTAATAAAATGTATGGCTGAAATGTTCGTTCTTTAAAATATCCAAGAAAAAAGTTCAAAGGACGGAATGTTCCTCCTAATGTAAATTCGGTATAAAAATTAGTAAAACTTAAAGCGGGTAGTCCAATAATACTAGCAGCTTGTCCCCTCATTGTGCCTCGCATACTTCCCCCTAGTATTTGCACACGAGCTGATAATAACTCGTGCATTTCTCTGTCAGCACATACTCCTACCGCATAACCTATTCTTGAATCATCCATTAAATCGCCATAAAAAATATTTGGACCTATTTTTGGCGTAATGGACAATCCATCAATAAAATAATTGGATGACTGTCTGCGGTATTGAGAATAACCTGAAACGCCAACCCAAATTATTAATAATAATAATATTAATCGTTTTAAATTTACATTCATCTGTACATCAATATATTATCAGCCTAAATTCATCAAAATTTTACAACAAATTTTAACAAATTAAACGGCAAAATTAGATAAAAGTTTCATTAAAACAATAATTTTTTTAAAAAAAATTGTTTTTTTTTAATTATTACAAAAAAATATCACATTATAATTGTTAAGTTTTCAATGTTTTTTCTATTGTTTACGTCTTTGCCTTCGGTTGTATATAAGTACTCTATCTCTTTTTTCCATTTTTCTTCCACTTTTTTTCTGACTACTTTTAAAGAACTGTTTAACATTTTATTTTCTTCTGTAAATGCCTCGGGTAAAATAATCCAAGTTGCTGGTAGCCATCTTTGCGGAAACATATCCTGAAACTTACCACCACTTTTAAAAAATCCAATTTCAGAGATTATTTCTGATAAAATTATTTTTGCATTTTCTTCTTCACTTTTATTTAGATTTTTCAATTTCTTGATATTGTCGATATTCGGAACAACAAGTCCCACAGTATAAGGACTTTGATTATTATATAACAAAAACTGATCTATCAATGAACAATTGTCAATAATTGCCTCTTCTATTCCTTCGGGGCTATATTTTTCACCATCATGACTGATTAACAAACTTTTAAAACGTCCGAGAACATACAAATAGTTTTCTTTATCAATATATCCTAAATCACCCGTGAAAAGCCAATCTTCGCGAATAGATTCTTTTGTTGCTGTTTCGTTTTTCCAATAACCGAGCATCACATTTTCTCCTTTGACAACAATTTCGCCACTTTGACCTGTTGGCAGGTTGTTTCCTTGTTCATCACAGATACGAATTTCTAAATTTTCTACTATTTTTCCTGATGAGCCCATTTTATGAAATGTTGGAGTATTAGCGGAGATAATTGGTGCTGCTTCGCTAAGTCCGTAACCTTGATACATCGGTATTCCTATTGCATAAAAAAATCTCTGTAAATCAATATCTAACAAGGCGCCGCCACCGATAAAATATTTTAAGTTTCCTCCAAAACCTGCTCTAATGCTTTTGAAAAGAATTTTATCAAAAAGTAATCCTAAGGGGCGTGTCAAAATTTTTAATCCTTTTCCTTTGTTATCGCCAGTTCCGTTGTACCAGTAGGCATATTTCATGGCTGTGTTAAAAAGTGACCATGCAAATTTTCCTTTACTTTGAACTCCTTTTTCTACTTTTTTCTTGAAATTTTTTGCTAATGACGGAACGCTCATCATAACGTATGGCTTAATTTCAACTATATTTGTAGCAAAATTTTTCAATGTTTCGTTTGGTGTCTTTCCGGCTTGAACAGAAGCGATTGAAGCGCCTTTATTCATAAAAGCATATAGTGCCGCTGTGTGTGCAAAGGCGTGATCCCACGGCAAAACAACGAGCGTACGATAATAATAAGGAATATCGATAAAACTGAATGCCTGCTCAACGTTGGCAGTATAGTTGCGATGCGATAGCATTATACCTTTTGGGTCAGCGGTTGTGCCCGATGTGTATGAAATATTTGCTACATCATTGGGTTTGACTGTGTTGCGCCTTTCAATAAGAGTATGCTCGTTGGTATTCAAAAAAAGTTCGCCCTCATTTCTGATATTATCCCATAAAATTTCATTATTTTCGAGGTCTTGGATGGGGTCTAAAACAATAATTTTTTCTACCAAAGGTAATTTTTCTTTTATTTTTCTTATTTTGGGGAGCTGATACTGAGACGTAATGATATAACGGCTTTCAGAATGATGTATTCGAAATACGAGGTCTTGGTCGCCTTCCAATTTGGTTGAAAGAGGTACATTTATTGCTCCCGCATAAAGAATTGATAGTTCGCTTATTAACCAATCTTTTCTACCTTCAGACATCAAAGAAACTCGGTCACCTTTTTCTATGCCAAGTTTTAATAGTCCCGCGGCATAAATTTTTACTAATTCTGCAACATCTTTGTAAGATGCCGATTGATAGGCATCGCCAATTTTTTCCCATATAAGAGGATTATCTGGAAAATTTATAACTTTTTCTTCAAAAAAATCTATTATACTCATAACTTGCCACTAATTACACAAATTTACACTTATTATTTGGACAAACGACAGGTATGTCCCTAAAATATTCACAATTCTGAAATCTAATATTTAATATATTTAATATCTAAAATCTAACCTACATTATTAACAATATCTATTTTAACGCAAAGTCGCAAAGTTGAGAACGCAAAGGTCGCAAATATAGTGGTTAGTGGTTAGCGATTAGTGGTTAATGACTCATTTACAATATTTTTTGGCAAACACACAGGTTTGCTTCTATACTCATTCACCCATTCACCAATTCACTCATTCACTCATTCACCCATTTACCCATTCACTCATTCACTCATTCACCAATTCACTCATTTATAATAATGTGGACGACCGCAAGGGTGCGCCCCTACACTCATTCACTCATTTACTCATTCACCCATTCACTCATTCACCCATTCACCCATTCACTCATTTATAATAATGTGGACGACCGCAAGGGTGCGCCCCTACACTCATTCACTCATTTACTCATTCACTCATTCACTGAAAACTGAAAACTGAAAACTGACAACTGAAAACTCACATCAATTTACTCTTCTTATTAGGTAACTCTAATCCGTACCCTTTTTTACGGTCTTCAATTTTTAGCCAAAAACCAAGAACGAATGCCATAACACCAAACAATGCAAAAATTAACATTGGAATACGGTAATTATAAATAGATCCGCCTTCAATGTTATCTATCTTATTTAAATTAAAGTTAATATCAGTAATAGCAGCATTGGAATATGGCGAGTTCAGTTCTGAATAGAGGCTAACTTGTTCTTTCAGTTTATCAACAACGATGTGTCGTTTTTCTTTGTTTCTGTAAACTAAAGTCAGTTCGTCTAAATTTTCTTTAACTTCTTTGTTTTTTTGGATTGTTTTTCCAATGAATATGTCGCTTGTTATCAGACGTAACGAATCTAACTTTTGAGCATCCTCAAATAGTATGTCGGTATGTTTTTTAATGTTATCAATTCCTGCTTTAATTTCAGTTTGATTTTTTCCAACACCTTCGTTAGTTCTATCTAAGGTAGCGCCAATAATGATCGGCACAGAAAGAAGTCCAATGTTTTGTATCCAAAAAATAACTGCATAAGCTGACCCAAGAACTTTATTATCAACCAATTTAGGAACAGAGGGCCACAAAGCTGCGGGAACCAACGAAAATGAAACGCCGAGCACAATTATCGCGCAAATTGCGACAGGATATGTAAATACCGCAACGGGTGTTAGTGCAAAAATCAGATGGCATGTCATCATAAGAACAGCACCGACAATTAACATTGTAGCACCTTTTCCGCGTGTATCAAGGAAAAATCCTAAAAGGGGCGTTAAAATCATTGCACCTAAAGGGAAAAAAGAAAATAGTGCACTTGCATCTTTCGCTGTTATTTCCAGGCGACTCGATAGCATATCGGATGCAAATTTTTGAAAAGGAAAGATAGCAGAATAATAAAGGACACACAAACCCGCAACTATCAAAAATGTTTTTGAAGTAAATATTGCCTTTAAATCGGAAATTTTGAATTCATCTTCGGGGGCTAATTCAATGTTTTCTTGTTGGTCTAATTTTCTATCTAAGAAGAAGTAAATCAAAAAGGTTAAAAATCCTATTAAAAGCAAAAGCGTACATACCGCAACAGGTAGTGTAATATATTGACCGTCAGACAAATAAGGGGACAATCTGAAAATAGCAAATACTCCTAAACGGGCAATTGCCATTTCTAAACCCATTGCTAATGCTAATTCTTTACCTTTAAACCATTTAACGATTGCTTTTGAGACTGTAATTCCAGCCATTTCAACTCCGCAGCCGAAAATCATAAATCCAATACACGCCATCACTGCCGAGGCGGGTAGGGGATCTATCAGTCCGAATAAACTGAAACCGTCAAATGCTTTATAAAGTGCTAAATCAGAGGAAAAAGCGTCTGAAACGCCATACATTTTAATTGATGCTCCTAAAACCATCAAAGAACTTGAAAGCAGCGCTGTACGTCGGACTCCAATTTTGTCAAGTATTATACCTGCAAAAATCAGGAAAAATACGAAAACATTTAATACAAACTCTGATCCACCAACGGTGCCAAAGTTTTCCGAACTCCAACCTCGTTTAGATTCTAATAAATCTTTTAGAGGTGATAAAACGTCCACAAACATGTATGCAAAAAACATAGTGGACGAAACGAGAATCAACGCAAACCAACGTGCTGTGGGCGATTCTCGTAATGATTTTGTTATTGTTTCTGTCATTTTTTTATATTAATTTTATGCAAAGATAAATATTTTTTTAATACAATAGGTTTTTTTTATTGAATACAATTACGTTATTCAATTTTCACACTATATTTCATTCCTTTATCAGGTTCTACCAAAAAATTTTCTACACTGAATTTGATTTCTCCGCTATTGATTCCGTCTTTCATTTTTACAGTTGTGGTGTGTTTGCCGTGTGGTTCAATGATAAAGTCTCTGAAATATGTTAAGTTATCGTCAAAATCGGTTTTTTTCAAGTGAAAAAAGAGTTGAGAATTGTTTGTAAAAGTGATACGGACTCTTTGTCCTTCTTTTTTCATAGTGATTTCAACTGCTTTTTCGAATAATTCTTTAAGAATAATTTCGTCTCCAATAATATTATCACGATAATAAATTGCTGTACGTCTTTGAGTAAGCGCTTCTTGAATTCCTTCGGCAGTTTTAGTGCGGGCAAATACTAAGGTCATGCTGCGGTGTCCATCTTTTTTAAAAAAATGACTACTTTGCATAGGTGCGTGCACATCCGAGGAGCCAATCAGCGTTAGATTTTTTTCTATTGCCCATTTGTGAGCCTCGCGACAATAATGAACTCCGTTGACTACTTCAATGCCGTGTAACAACCCTTCTTGGTGCAGTTTAGAATGTTCGTCGAACCATTTTACTTCGTTGGGCTGTTGTGCATCCCAGCAGGGGTGATTCCAAAAAATAAAGGCATTTTGTTCTCCTGCTGCACGGAAAGCATCTTGATAATCAGGCTTATCTAACTTGTCAGCATCGTTCAGAAAGAGAGCATTAGAGTGTCCGGGTGGCATATTTCGAGTAATTTCACTGCCCGGAATCACAATAATACCTTTTGAAACAGCCGACTCCTTTGCTATTTCATACGAACGATTGAATGAACCTGCCACATCATTTTTATAAGGACGATATTCGATGTGGTCGGTAATCGAAATTGCGTCAAGACCTTCACGATATGCCTCATCTACGCGTACAGAGGGCCAAACTAAGCCATCCGAAAAAACTGTGTGAATATGAAAATCACACTTCAATGTAACAAAACCATTCAGATCAGGAATGTCGATGTTGCCTCTTACTTGAGTATATAAGGGCAATACAATTAAAATTGTAAAAATAAGTGATGCTAATCTTTTCATTGTTATAATTATTTAAATTAAAAATCGGGTGCAAAAATAAATAATATTTTTAAATATTTATAAAAAAAATAAAATTGGTCTTGTCTATATTATTTGTTAAGAAGTAACTCTTTTTCGAATCCCGTGAGCAATTTTTTCCATTTATCGGGAATAATCATTGAGGTCTCTGTTGCAGTATTAAAGCCTGCTAACACAGATAAACATGTTACGGATGGTTTATTATCACCGTTTTTGATAAGCCATTGTATCATTGATACACTTTTTTCGCCAATTTGAAAAAGTTTTGTGTAAACTTTAAGAGAGTCCCCTAAATGAATCGGTAAAATGAAATCTGTTTTGGTAGAAACAATAACGAGATTTTCATCATCAACTAATTCATAATTCAATTTAAGAATTTCTGATAAATAAGACATTCTTCCCAAATCAAAATATTCGAACATAATTGAATTATTGACGTGTCTAAATCCGTCTACATCGTTAAACCTGATTTGAATATCTAAATGATGATTAAAATCTGATAATTGAAATTCCATTTTTAATAAAAAAAACAAAACAAGGAGGAATCCTCCTTGTTTTGAAATGTATGAAAAAAAAACTAGGTTTTCATTAGTTTGTATCTGAATGTACCCGAATCTGTTTTAACGAGTACAATATAAACACCTTTTGTCCAATCGGATGATTTAATATCTATACTTATGTTATTAATTTCGTTTAATTCAAATATCAAACGACCTTGCAAATCATAAATATTAACAGAATGAATTATTTCATCGCTTTTAATAACAAAATTATTGTTAGTAGGGTTTGGATAAATTGTATTATTATCGGTCTGAATATCCTCTATTGAATAAGTAAAATCGTCGCCGAGATGTGTATAATGCACAACAATGTTTCCGGCAACTTTCCATTCTTTGTCAAATTCCTCGATATCTGACAGCAAAATCCATTCGCCTCTGGCATAACCGTACACTGAGCATATTCCAATTTCGTTTGAGGAGGCAAGAGCAATTTTAGCATAGGAATAACTTAATCCTGATAAAACGACGTAAAAAGTTCCGTTTACACGAATCGGATCATTGTATTCAATAGTTGTATATCCATTTGGATTTATATCACTTCCTAAAATTAATTTATTTGAACCTGAAACCATTTGGCCTGGTTTACCTCCGTCGTCATAATATAGAAAAACAAAATAGCTATTTTCTGACACATCT
>Ga0099364_10003172_pt1 | contig 25725 bp, 23 predicted proteins | sample TergutTh196P3_FD_73070 | JGI IMG/M metagenome (GOLD analysis project Ga0099364, IMG submission 73070) | Microcerotermes parvus P3 segment gut microbial communities from Pointe-Noire, Republic of the Congo - Th196 P3 | ecosystem: Host-associated > Arthropoda: Insects > Digestive system > Gut ...
CCCTATCCCCTACTCCCTAATCCCTACCCCCTCCCAATCCCTTATGCCCAACCACAGCTTTTTATTGACTCTTTGCTATCTATTTATAGGTTTTGGGGTAATCATCTATGGTAAAATCAATATCCTTGCTATTGCTATAGTTCTAAACATCCTATTCTTTTTACTTTTCCCAGCTGTTTTAAAGAGTTTTTTTAAAACCACATTAAAGTTATCATTATTTTGGATTTTTTATTTATTATGTGGTCTGCTAATGGATATCACTTTTGAACAGCAGATTAGATTTTTATTAAGGTTTTTAATTATGCTCCAGTTATCTGCTTTTACTTTAAAAACATTTTCAGAAGAAGTCTTTTTATATGAGATGAAATATCTTTTAAAATATAGGTTATTTCAGAGTATTTACTTTTACTTTTCTTATATAGTTCATATACTTAATTTTTTTAATCAAAAATATCAAGAAGCAGAATTTCAAAATCTTAAGATAAAAGAGAAGTTTTCAATAGCTTTTATCGAAAAGATAATGTTACTCATAAAATCAATATTTGATAATGTTGATGAATTAAGGATTAAGAATTATGAATTATGAATTAAGAATTATGAATTAAGAATTAGGAATTAAGAATTAACTTATGGTAAATTATGAAAAGACTCGCAATGCTCATAGCCTATGATGGTAGTAAATTTTTTGGCTGGCAAATTCAAATCCAAAGCCCGACTGTGCAGGAATCTCTCGAAAAAGCTTTATCACACATAGCTAAAACGAAAATCAAAGTTATAGGTGCTGGTAGAACAGACACCGGAGTCCACGCTCTCGGTCAGGTCGCTCACTTTGACTTCCCTATAAAAATGACCACAGAACAGCTTAAAATAGCTCTAAAATCTTTTATCCCACATTCTATCCAAGTTCTTGATATCGTAGAGGTTTTACCAGATTTTCATGCAAGATACGATGCTTTGACGAGGACATACAAATACATCATTACTTTCAATAGAACACCTTTTAATTGCCAATACAAATCATCTTTTCATAGATACCGACTTGACATCGAAAAAATGAAAGCATGTATCCCTTTTTTCTTAGGTGAGCATGATTTTACTTCCTTTGCAAAACCAAATCCTGATATAAAGAACTATATTGCAAATGTTTATGATTTAAGTATTTATAATGAAAATGATGTAGCAACGGCTTCCCTGCCGTTGACAATAAAATCTCAAGACATCATCATTGAAATCACTGCAAATAGGTTTTTTCACAACATGATCAGGAGAATAGTAGGTGCTATGGTCTCTGTCTCACATAAAGACCTCAATCCAGAAATAATTACGGAATGGTTAGCCTCAAAAAGACATGACCAAAAAAATTATTTTACTGCCACTCCAAATGGACTTTATCTCACCAAAATTGTCTATCCTAAATCTAACCCACATAATAAGGATGAGTATTCTTCTTTCCTTATGTAGCTTCCACTTTCTACCAAGCATCTCAAAACCTACTCTAATTTACATTTTAAACTTTTTTTACCTGAAAATCAGAAATTGCTTGACTTTTGAGAATATTTTTTTTTTTTGGAAACATAAACTGTTTAAATGGCATATTTGGAGGAAATGATGTTTTTTAAAAGTATTATCAAAAACCAATTTTTCTTGTTAATTTTCATTACCATTCTTGGTTTTTTTCTGATGTTTGTGATTTACCAAACTACATCGAATGATATTCGAGAAGAGATGATTACGCAGGCAAATATCATTGCTAATTCCATAGATTTAGAAAAACTAAAAGTTCTTACTGGAACTGAAACCGACCTCATCCTTGAAGAATACATCTATTTGCAAAACTATTTTAGTGAGGTTATATACCTAAATCCCAAGTATCAGTTTCTGACTATCATATCCAGAAACGAAAAAAACGATTTCATCTTTTTTAATTTTGTAGGTTTCAACGAGGTCAATGAAAGAATTACCGTATCACCAGGCACACCATATTTGACAGATAATCCCCAGATTCTTGACATTTTCAATCTTCAGAGGGCAAAAGTCTTTGGTCCAAATGTTGACGAATATGGAAAGTTTTTGACTGCACTCGTTCCTATCATTGATAAAGAAAATGGTCAAATGCTTGCCTTTTTTACTATGGATTATGATTATGGCAACTATTCTAAGACCATTTTTGACAAACTACTCTATCCAATTATTATGCTCATTATGATGTATATCATTTCTCTTATTGGGTTAAGTCTCATTTCCTCAAGAAAAAAAGTTGCCGAGCATACTCAAAGAATACTTAAACAAAGAGAGGCTATCAGCAAGTTTACCACAAACTACGAATATGACTCTATTGACTTTTTAAAAACACTCGATAATTTATGTCAGATGGTCGGTGACACTTTAAATATTGACAGAGTAAGCGTTTGGACTATGAAACCAGATAGTATGAGTATGGTATGTGAATCTATGTATTCTTTACAAAGCCAGACTATTTCAAGAGGGCAGGAAATTTTTTATGAAAGGTTTCCTAAGATTTACTCTATGTATCACACAGAAAGTATGATTTCAGTGCCTGATATCAAAAAGAGTGATTATTTCAATGATTTTTATGAACAATATATGAAAGTAGGAGACGGATTCAAGTCGGTTATTTATTCTATCATAAAACAAGAGGGAAATATTATCGGAGTCCTCTCACTTGCTACTCATACACATTATCGAAATTGGGATTCTGATGAAAAAGCTTATGTTGACACGATTACTGCTCTTATGGGGCAAACTTTTAACAGAGATAAAAGAGAAAAAGCAGAGCAAGAGCTGATTGATACAAATCTTAGATTTATCAATACTCTCGAAAACATCGAAGATGGATACATTTATATAGACCAAAACCATATCTGTAAATTTATCAATTATCAGGCTTATGCTATACTAAATCTAAAGATTGAAATGCTTGTCAATAAAGTGATTTGGACTGTTTTAAACGAAGAACTGGCAAAACCTTTGAAACAAATTGTCGAAAATGCTATGATTGAAAATCAACCATTGGTAAAAACTGAACATTTCCCTGATATGAATAAATGGATTGAAATCAAAGTCTATCCATCAAATAAAGATACTTCCATTTTTATGGTCGATGTTACTAAAATTAAGCAAGCAGAACAGACCTTTATCGATAATCACAGACTTTCAGTTATTGGCGAAATGGCTTATTCTTTTGCTCATGACTTCAACAATTTTTTACAAGTTATTCTATCAAATATTCAAATCCTTGAAAATAAACTTACTTCCGAAAAGTTTATCAAAAATTATGTCGACACAATCTATAGAACTACAAACGACGCCGCTGTCAGAGTCCAGCTTTTACAAAGATTTGCAGGCTCAAGAAACAAAAAAAGCGAATATGAACTCATAAATCTTAATAAAATCACAAAAGAGGCTATTTTACAAGCTTCTTCAATTTGGAAAACAGAGGCAGAAACTAACGGACTTAATATTGATATAAATGAGTATTATGATGATTTACCAAATATTTATGGTAATGACGGAGAGCTCCGAACCGCAATTTACAACATGATAAAAAATTCTGTAGAGGCAATGAATAGAGATGGCTTGATAAAGTTTGAAACGAGAAGAGATGAACAAGGTGTATTTTTGCAGATTTCTGACACAGGATGCGGTATAAAAGAAGACAAATTCTCTAAGATTTTTGAACCTTTTTACTCTACAAAAAGTCTTGATATAGGAAAGGGACTTGGACTTAGCTTTGTCTACAATGTAATCACAGAGCACAAAGGTAGCATAAAAGTCCTTTCCTCTTCACCAGAAAAAGGAACTGTTTTTGAAATTTTCTTACCATTATATGACCTCGGTGAAAGTGAAATAGCAACACAAAACAAAACTATTATTAAAGAGAAACCTGTTATAATGTGGGTCGATGATGACCCTCTAATAAGAGAAACAGCTGGTGAAATGATGAATATTATCGGATATGATGTCGATATGGTCGAAGGTGGTGAAGAAGCTCTTGAGCTTTTTAAAACCAAAAAATATGATATATTATTGTCGGATGTGGGCATGCCCAGAATGAACGGCTGGCAACTGGTCGACAAAGTTAATGAGCTTTATCGTAGTCCAGATTCCCAATCGGAAAAGAATGAAAATCTTAAAATTACTCTCATTACAGGCTGGGGAGACCAAATAACTGAAGCACAAAAAAAACAATACAACATTGATTTTGTTCTCTCAAAACCTGTAAAATTGCAGCAATTGAAGAAATTGATAGAGGATTTGTTGTCAATTGACAATGGATAATGGATAATGGATAATTGTAAATTATAAATTGTAAATTGTAAATGAGGTATTTGTGTCAGAAATAGATTTTTTATTTGAAATAGGAACGGAAGAGATTCCTGCTGGATATATCAGCAATGCAATGAGCAAGCTAAAAGACAGCTTTACTACAGATTTAACAGAGTTAAAACTAAATTTTAAAGAAATAAAATTGTATTCTACTCCGCGTAGAATGGCAATTAAAATCATCGGTCTTAATAAATCACAAAAAGATGAGACTATAGAAAAAGTCGGACCAGCAAAAAAAGTAGGATATAACGAAAATGGTTCATTAACAAAAGCTGGGGAAGGTTTTTTAAAAGGTACAGGTGTTGATGAAAAAGACATTTACACCATAGATACTCCAAAAGGCGAATACCTTGCTGCAAAAATATTTACCAAAGGTAAAGAGACAAAAGTTCTGTTACCTCAAATGATGAAAAATGCCTTAGAAAGAATAGTATTCCCAAAAACTATGAAGTGGGGGCAAGGCAGCTTTATGTTTGCCCGTCCTATTCGCTGGATAGTCGCTTTGTATGATATGAATAGCCCCACCCATCGTAGTGCCGAACTCCGTTCGGCTTGTAAGGAGGAAGAGGGGGGAAATATTTTGGACTTTGAGTTTGAGGGTATCAGAGCTGGAAATATCTCTTGGGGAAATAGGTATCAAGGACTCGATAATAAGATAGAGGTTAAATCAACAGAGCAATACCCAGATGTTTTAAAACAGGTCAAAGTCATAGCTGATAGAGAGGAGAGAAAAAATAGTATTATTGCTCAAATCTCAATGCTCACAGCTGGGAACGCAGGCGTCTCGCCTGCATCAACACACGACTCACAACTCACAGCTGGGAACGCAGGCGTCTCGCCTGCATCAACACACGACTCACAACTCACAACACACGACTCACAGCTCATAAATACCGTTACTGACCTCGTAGAGTTTCCAACAGCAGTTAAGGCGAGCTTTTCAAAAGAATATCTTGAACTACCACCAAAAATCATATCCTCCACTCTGTCTCAAAATCAAAAATACTTCACTATTACTGACAAAGATGGAAATCTGACAAATGAGTTTATCTTTATTTCAAACGGTAACCCTGATTATTCTGAGCTTATAAAAAAAGGAAATGAAAAAGTAGTCAAAGCAAGACTCGATGACGCAAGATTTTATTTTCAAGAAGATACAAAAAGACCTCTTGAAGACTATGTAGAAAAACTCTCCGAAGTTGTCTTTCAAGCAAAGCTCGGAACTATGCTCGATAAAACAAATAGAGTAGTAGCCCTCTGTGAATATATCACAAATTATGCCCCCCCAATGAAGTATGAGGGAGCGGGGGAGGGGGGGGTAAAAGAGAGTATTCTCCGTGCAGCCCGTCTCTCAAAAGCCGACCTCGTTACTCTGATGCTCAGTGAAAAAGAATTCACCGCATTACAAGGCTATATCGGCATGAATTACGCCCTTTTATCTAGTGAAACACCAGAAGTAGCAAAAGCTATTTATGAGCATTATATGCCGCGTGGACAAAAAGACGACCTACCATCTGAAATAACAGGTGCTATACTCGCTATAGCCGATAAACTCGACACTGTCTGTGGTATCATTGGAATAGGTCTGATGCCTACAGGCTCTGCAGACCCTTTTGCTATACGCAGAGCTGCAAATGGAATTGTCCAAATCATTGATAAATTTGGTATTGAGCTGTCTCTAAAAGAATTAATAAGTTTTGCCTCAAAACAAGCCTCCCCCATGAGCTTGCAAGTGGAGGGGGGAGGGGGGGGGAATGAAACTATTAAATACTTCAAACAACGGATAAAATGGCTTTTAGAAGAAATCTATCACATTGATTATGATGTCCTCGATGCTCTTGATATCTTTGACTGGGACAATGTAATAAATATCAAGAACAGAGCTATGGCTTTGCAAGAAATAAAAGGCGATAAAAATGATTTTGAAATACTGGTCTCTGGGTTTAAAAGAGTTTCAAATATTCTTGATAAAAACAGCTCTGACAATCCCTTAAACCCAGAAATACTCACAGATGAAAATGAAAAGAAACTTTATCAACACCTCTTGAAAATAAAAAATGACATTCAGCCACTTCTTGAAAAAATGGCTTACAAAGAGGTTTTACTGACAATCCTGCCTATCGGAGCTGACATAGACAGCTTTTTTGATAAAGTCCTTGTCATGTCAGATGATATTTCACTGAAAAACAATAGATTGGCTTTACTAAAAGAAATAAAAACTTTATTCTTAAATGTCGCAGATATATCAAAAATAAATTATGTTTTGTAGGGAACGCCTTCAGCCGTTCCGCCTATAATCAATCGTTTTTGTAGGGAACGCTTTCAGCCGTTCCGCCTATAATCAATCGTTTTTGTAGGGAACGCCTTCAGCCGTTCCGCCAATATTCAATCGTTTTTGTAGGGAACGCTTTCAGCCGTTCCGCCTATAATCAATCGTTTTTGTAGGGAACGCCTTCAGCCGTTCCGCCTATAATCAATCGTTTTTGTAGGGAACGCAAGGAGTTCTCTACAAAATCAAGTTATAGGTAGGATTATCTATCTCCCAATCCCTATTCCCTCACTATATTTGGCACAGGAATTGCTACATATTCCATAAATAAATAAATTAATGAGAATAAATTTCCTTTTAAGGAGGATATCTTGAGAAAAATTTTGTTATTTTTAATGTGCATATCTTGTTTTGGATTGATTTATGCACAATCAGAATGGGTAAATTATCGGGTAGAAAATACCCAATTTCCCTCAAATCCATACAAAAACATTGCTATTGATAGACATGGCAACAAATGGATTGCTACTCAACACAACGGTTTATTTCGTTTTGATGGAACGAACTGGGAAATTTTTGACACCTCAAATTCACCCTTGACCACAAATATGATTAATCATGTCTTTTTTGACACTGACGACAATCTTTGGGTCTCGACAAATGGTGGTGGTCTTTATCAAAGACTTGCCAGTAATAATAATTGGCGGATTTACAATACGAATACGCAAAATATCGACAGAGTAAATTTCCCTACCAATGTGGTAAACTGGGTAGACCAAGAAATCAGAGAAGAGGGCAATACTTTCATTGATATTTGGGTCGCAACTGCTAATGGACTGGTTCGCATTGTCCCACCAAATGCTGAAGGACAGGTAGATTTCTTTATTTACCAAAGATCAGGAGACAACAATCTACCCTCAAATGATTTGACTTCAGTCAAAATCCACAATGTCAATGGCACAAATTTCAGATGGATTGGGACAGCACAAGGTCTGGTGAGATTTCATCATGAAAACAATATCCCCCAATGGTCTGTTTTTAACACGAGCAATTCACCTCTGACAGGAAACGGTATCACAGGCATCATAGTTGACAATCTTGGACATAAATGGATAAGTGTTTACAATTGGCAAACAAATACAGGTGGTGGTGTTTTAAGGCTCGCTACAAATAATGTCAATATAAATCACTCCGACTGGACTGTCTTTAATACTCAGCTCCCCTCAAATACTGTCCGCGGAATGGATTATGAGATTGCCAATGGAAATCAAACTTTCCATTGGTTCAATACAGAGGCTGGGATTGCAAGATACAATGGAACAGCTTGGGAAATCTATCAAAATTCAACTACGCCTACTTTATCGACAAACGACCTCTATGGCATAGCTATCGAGGGCGACATCAAATGGTTTGGGGCAAGTCACAATATGATACGATTTGACGGGATTACTTGGTCTGATTTTTATTTTTTAAACTCTGGTATACCAAACAATCACATCCAAGCAATGACCTTTAATCCAGAAAACCCAATAGTGAAATGGATAGGAACGGCAAATGGTATGACACGATTTGATGGCTCACAATGGAGGGTTTTTAATGTAGCAAATTCAAATCTGCCCACCAATGACATCAGAGCACTTACTATTGACAATAGAGGCTTTTTATGGATAGGCACTGCGCAATTTATCAACCTTGGTGGTGGTCTTGTAGGTCTGAACCCAGCAAACAATGCTATGCAAGTCTTTACTACTGTCAATTCAGATTTACCCTCTAATAATATCACTGAAATTGCTGTTTGCAGTCAGGATAGAAAATGGGTCGGAACAGACGGAGGAGGTATGATTTCTCTCCGACAAGATGGTGTAGAAAACTACTGGGAAACCTACAATAAATCAAACTCTGCTTTACCATCTGATGTGATTTATGACATTTTTATCGATGAAGACGATTTCAAGTGGATTGCCACAGACTCTGGTGTCGCTGTGATGAATAACAACAATCTTGTCGTCCAAATCTATACAAAGTTTTTTACTGACTTACCCTCAAATGTAATAAAAAGGATAAAAAAAGATAAAGAAGGCTATATTTGGGTCGTTACTGATGAAGGTATAGCAAAGCTCGTAGGTGATAATTGGTTCACTTTTACTACCACAGGTCTAAACAATCAAGGGATTAGAGACATCGATTTTGATGTAAACAACATAAAATGGATTTCAACAAATCAAGGACTTTTTAGGACAAATGAGGTCGACTGGACTGTATACAATACTACAAATTCTGACCTTATGACAAATAGTCTATCCTTTGTCAAAATTGAGGATATAGTCCACCAGGGTGAGCTTATCAGCCATAAATGGCTCGGTAGTACAAATCTTGGTTTGACAAATTTTCGTGGTGGACAGGCTCTCTATCCAAATGGTTCTTACATCTCTGTCTTTCAACACCCTGTCATTTCAAATTCTTTAAAGATTACCGCTGTAGTAAACAATTTCAGGGTAGAAAATGTCGCTATGACCATAAATAATGTAGCTCGAAATTATGAAGAAATTGCTCATAATATGTGGCTCACAGAGTATCTTGTCGAACAAAACCAAAATGTCAGAATTTCTTTTAGATTTTGGCACGCAAACGGAGATTCTACACTCGTCAGAAATATAAATGTTAGTATGCTCCAAAACTCTCAAAAGCCAGTTTCTATTGGTGATAATGCTCTGATTGATGTCCAAAATAGTATAGCTGCACCCAATTGGCTTATGACTGACCTCATCAAAGATGAAAATGGTGAAGTATATTATCAATTCAATGCTCTCAGCAATGTTTTGGAAAACAATCTTATTTTAAGAGCAAATGACGGATACAAAATACAAAGACGCACTGGGCATTTTGACTGGATTGATGTTTCGACAGCTGCAAAACCTTGGACTCTTGTATCTTACGGTGACTATAGAGTCTTAAAAGACAATGATGTATTTCTGAGACCTATACAAAACCTCACAAATTTCCCAAACCCATTTAATCCAGAGACCACTATCAGCTTTGATGTAGCGGTAGAGCTTGCCTCTGTCCATATCGACATATTCAATATCCGTGGACAGAGAGTTAACACTCTACATAATGGTAACTTGGCACAGGGTAATCATAGTTTTATCTGGAATGGCAAAAATGAACAAGGAATAGAGGTTTCCTCAGGTGTCTATTTTGTTAGAATCAGAACAGAAAATGAACTTTTAAACAGAAAAATAATGTTATTAAAGTAGGTGATATATGAAAAAGATAAACAAAATTAAGAACATACTCTTCTTTTTTTCTCTACTCCTTTTTATCAGCTTTTCAGGCTGTATCTTTGGTGGAGGTGAGAATGATGACCTTTCAAGCAAATCAAGCTCCGAAATTGAAAGAATGGGCTGGACAGCTTTTCAAGATGGAAAATTTAATGACTCTGAAAAGTATTTCAATGAGTTGACCAAAAGAGAAGATGCTTATTTGGTTGGACATGGAGGATTAGGCTGGACTTTTTTAAAGACCTATAGCTACCTAAATGCAAGAAATGAATTCAATAAATTCTTTTCTCTCGATTCACTCGGTGTCTATGCTCCAGCAGATAGTATGACGAGAGATGTTAGAGCTGGACAAGTGCTTGCCAATAGTGCTTTATTTGGACATACTGAAGTCATCACTTCAAGCCAAGGTTTCACAGCAAATAATGCGACTAACAACAATTGGAGATTTCGTTTTGATAGAAAAATAACAGTGCTTGACATCAGACTACTCAGAGCGGTCTCACAGGTAGCTCTATCAAATTTTTCAGACGCTTACACAATGGTCAGATTGATTGACCCAAGCTTTGAAACAGACATAAACACGGTAGAGGGAAGATTATTACTTGTCCAAAAAATAGAGGAACTCATAGTCTGGCTGAATAATCTACCCTGATAATATGAAAAACATATTTTTCCTCGGTTTAATCAGTTTTTTTACAGATATCAGCACTGAGATGGTTTATCCTCTCATTCCGTTGTATCTTGTTTCTGCTTTTGGTGCCACTCCCGTTTTAGTTGGGATTATTGAAGGTATAGCTGAAAGTCTGGCGAGTTTATTAAAAGTCTATAGTGGATATTTGTCTGACAGATTTCAAAAGAAAAAGGCTATTGCCTTTTCTGGCTATGCAGCTGGTCTCGTCTACAAAGTCGCTCTGATTTTTGCTGGCTCATGGGTTGGAGTATTAGGAGCGAAAATAATAGACCGTGTTGGAAAGGGTATCCGCACAGCACCTCGTGATGTCTTAATCAGTGAAAGCACTGATAAAGAAAATCTTGGAAAAGCCTTTGGCTACCACAAGGCACTAGATACTTTTGGGGCTGCTCTTGGGATATTGATTACTTTTCTAATCCTCAGAAACATAACAGGTGATTTTGATTTCAAAAGAATCTTTGCCTTTTCTATGATTCCCGCTGCACTTGGTTTGATTATGTTCTTTTTTGTAAAAGAAAATAAAGAAACAAGAGTTATAAAAAAAAGAGAACCTTTCTGGGTAAATATAAAAAAAATAGACTTTCAGCTTAAATTTTACCTATTAGTTGTATTTTTGTTTACTCTTGGGCATTCTTCAAACGCTTTTTTTATTTTAAAAGCAAAAGATATAGGTTTTGATGATGCAAATATCATTTTACTTTTCTTCATTTTACATGTTGTTGCCGCACTATTTTCTATACCCATGGGGAAATTGTCTGATAGAATTGGCAGAAAAAATCTACTTGTTCCAGGCTATCTAGTCTTTTCTGCTTGTTTTGTAGGTTTTGCCTTTGCAAATAACAAGATTGCACTCGTAACAGTTTTTGTCTTGTATGGTCTTTATACTGCTATGATTACAGGAGTTGAAAGGGCTTTTGTCGCTGAAATATCACCAATAGACTTAAAGGGAACTATGCTCGGACTTCACTCCACTGTCGTAGGTGTAGCTCTTTTACCAGCCAGCATTATCGCAGGCTTTTTATGGAATATGTATGGCTCAAAAGTCCCATTTCTATTTGGAGCTAGCTTATCTTTTACAGCTGCAATATTATTGGTAGTATTCTTGAAAAATAAGGAAAAAGTAGTTTTAAATATGACTTGATAAGTTTTGGATAAAAACTTTTGATTGACAAAAAACATATTTTAAATATTTTGACCTGAGAATAAAGAATGCAATTAGAAATTAATATTTAGTAGTTAGTAATTAGTAATTACTAATTACTAATTACTAATTACTAATTATACAAAGGAGTAAAACATGGGTTTCTTTATATCCAGATTTTTTTGGGGTGGTCTCTTGATTTGCTGGGGGATTGTCCTGATTGTTGAAAAGTTATATCCTATCAAAATACCTTTTGGTAGGTTACTTATCGCCTTTTTGTTAATTTATGGTGGTATTTACTTGATTACAAAGACTACGAGGCAAAAAAAAGTTGATTTTGACACAAAAATCTTTACTTCTGCAAGCGTCATAAACTCTAACGAGGGCAATGAATACAATGTCGTCTTTGGGCAAAACATCATCGACCTCTCTGACTATGACAAAGCAGAACCAATCAAGCTTAATACTGTGTTTGGCACTTCGACTGTTTATCTATCAAGTGAAAAAACCTATCAGATAATTGCCAATACTGCTTTCGGAGAAACAAAACTTCCTTTCCAAAGGGAATCATGGCTTGGGAGTGGTAATTTTATCATCGGTGAAAAAGACAGAGAACCTAAAATTCAAATCGAAATAAACACTGTCTTTGGGGGAACTAATGTCTTGTTGAAAAAGAATGAAAGCCCTCATAGAGAAACCGAAGTAGAAGTCGAAACAACCGACAGAGAGCCTGATATAACAGATGAATAACTTTCTTGTCTATAAACAAGAAATTCTTTCAAATCTATCTAGTTTAGGACTTATTTTAAAGGATTGCAAGGAGATTGACTATGGTGAAGTCCTTGACCTTGTTTCCTCTGAAATGTCTTTGAAAATCACTCTCTACTACAACAAGAGAAATGATTTTAAGTATGTGATTAATAGAGTCTTACCAGATGATAGGAAAGAAACCGTTATAAATGCTTTGTCAGTAGCAGAAACCTCTTTTGCCCCCCTCACGAAGAATGAGCGGGGGGGGAAGGGGGGGGAGTATCAAAAAAAGCCAATCGGAGATTGGCACTACAAAAATGATACAGAAACACAAAGCTACGCAGGTAGTGATGAGTCTGGTAAAGGCGACTATTTTGGTCCTCTTGTTGTAGCTGCTTTTACTTGCCAAAAAGACCAGATTTACAAATTACAGATGTTTGGTGTCAAAGATTCAAAATTGCTTACAGATGAAAAGATTAACATGCTTGCAGAAAAAATACTGCTCGACTTTCAGGGGCACTACGAATATATTGTCTTGAAACCTGAAAAATACAATGAATTGTATCCAAAGTTTTCTGCCAAAAAACCTGGTTTAAATGAAATGCTTGCCTGGATGCACTCAAAAGTCATAGGAAACCTGCATAAAAGACACCATTTTTCAAATGTAATAATAGATAAATTTGCAAACGAAAAATTGATAAAATACTATGTAGGCAAAGAATGTTCAGTAGATATGAAAATTGTAACCAGAGCAGAATCTGACACTATGGTTGCAGTTGCCTCAATCATTGCGAGATTCCTCTACATAAAAAATCTGAAAGATTTATCTAACCTATATAAGATACAATTGCTCAAGGGTGCTTCTGGAAAAGTAAAAGAACTCAGAAATAGGATAAATCCTGAAATTTTACCTTTTGTTTGTAAGATGCATTTTAAGAATTAGTAATTAGTAATTACTAATTAAAGGAGTTTTATGAGAAAACTTAATGTTTTTGAAGAATTAAGGATTATAAAAAATTTTATCAAAGATACCCTTAAGAATGCAGGTTTTGAGAGGGTCATCTTAGGTCTTTCAGGCGGTATTGATTCAGCTGTTACTGCAGCTCTTTGCAAGAATGCCTTAGGGGAAAATGCCGTCTATGGTGTGATGATGCCCTACAAAAATAGTCATCCAGATAGTTTAGCTCATGCACAGTTACTAGCTGATTTTCTCGGTATCTCTACTGAGATTATACCTATCACGGATATAGTGGATGCTTACTTTGAACGGAACTCAGACATCTTGTCTGCAAATAACTTATCCCTCCGTAAAGGAAATTTCATGGCAAGAGTCAGAATGTGCATCCTATACGATTTATCCGCCAAATACAATGCTTTAGTAGTAGGCACAAGTAACAAGTCAGAGATTTATATGGGATATTGCACTCAATATGGTGATAGTGCTTGTGCCTTTGAGCCTTTTGCCCATCTTTATAAATCAGAAATTAAGGCTCTCGCAGAGCATCTCGAAATTCCCTCACCTATCATCAAAAAAGAACCGACTGCTGACCTTTGGGAAGGGCAAACAGACGAAGCAGAGATGGGTATTTCTTATCCTATCCTTGACACTATTTTATACTATCACCTTGATGAAAAAAAAGACAAGAAATTTATCCTCAGTCAAGGTATTTCAGAATACAAATATGATTTGGTCATCCAAAAAATAAAGAATAGCTCATTTAAAAGAAAGATGCCACTAACAGTAGATAATTAGTAATAAATAATTACTAATTATAAATTAAAATTATCTTTGGAGTTTAAATATGAAAATAAAACCAAAAAAATGTTTCAAATGCCAGACCCATAAAGGTAAAAGGTATTGTTTGAGAAAAGCAAAGCATATTTGCTGGATTTGTTGTAATGATTTTCGAGTAGATATGAAATGCCCTGAGGAATGTGAATATCGTGCCGAAGAAGGTGAAAATCTACTCGAAAGTAAAATAAAAGCTGATAGTCTCGCTGAATACTATGATTTCATTGATAAACATACTCATTTATGGCTCGTTCTCAAAGACAAGTATATCACTACAGAGATGAAAGAGAGCGTCGAAGGAAAAAAGGATATTGAAGCTGCTTTCAAAGTCATAAAAGATAGGAAATCAGCCGAGATTTATGAAAAGCATCTTGGAATAGATTTAAACTCAAACAAATTGCCTATTTCCATTAATTTTGAGGATGTAAGTCTCGACTTTTTAAAAGCTTTGGGTGTAGGAAATTGGGAATTAGTATTATCTTTCTTTTCTCACAAAGTTGATGAAACTAAAGCTAAATACATTGAAAGACTTCAAAATAGAAAAGAAATTAAAGATTTAGCTTATTTAACTGTCCTATCTTCTGGAACTTCCCAAGACGGAAATTTAGCTTTTTGCTCTGTAGAAGTGAATTACAAAAACGACATTAGCCTACTTTTACTCAATAAAGAGGGGGAATGGAAAATAGACAATGTGATTTTCGGTGAAATAAACTTGATTTACAGCGAAAACGACACAATCAAGCACATCGCAAATCACCTACAGTTAAAAGAGTATGACAGAGCCTTTCAATTGATAAAAGATGCAGAGGAAATCTATTACCTATCTTCAGATATTCAATACAACAAAGGTCTATACCATTCTCTGCTCGGTGAAAATGATAAAGCCTTAAAAGCCTTTTCCGAAGCAACAGCACTCGATGACAGCTTTGTCGAGGCTCATTTTAATCAAGCCTTTATCTATCATAGTGAGGGAAACATTGAAAAGGCAAAAGCTCTCTACGAAAAAGTAGTCGCTTTACAACCAAACAATGTCAACGCCTACAACAATCTCGGCACTATTTATCTCTTTCTTAAAGATTTTGATAATGCCAAAATCTATTTTCAAAAATGTCTTGAGATAGCTCCAGAATTTCATTTTGCTCTCGAAAATTTGAAAAGAATTGAGGAATTAGGGGATAGGGTGTAGTGAGTAGTGAGTAGTGAGTAGATAATCTATCCCCTACCCCCTACCCCCTAAAAAAACTATGTATCAAAAAGAATATATGGAGCTTGCTATCAAGCTTGCTCAAAACTGTCAATGCTCACCAAACCCTGCTGTTGGAGCTGTCATTGTCAAGGATGGCAAGGTGATAGGTCAGGGCTTTACGCAACCTTATGGTGAGGAGCATGCCGAAGTGCAAGCAATCAAAAACTGCATTGAGGACACTCAAGGTGCCGATTTGTATGTTACTCTCGAACCTTGCTCACACTACGGTAAAACACCACCTTGCGTAGAAGCTATTTATAGAGCTGGTATAAAAAATGTCTATGCTGGTATAAAAGACCCCAATCCAAAAGTTAATGGCAAAGGCTTTTTTATGCTCCAGACCGCCAGAATAAATGTAGAATTTCCCTTTTTTGAAGAAATCATCAAAAAACAGCTCGAACACTATCTCGTCTGGATACAATCAAAAAAACCTTTTGTCATCATGAAAAATGTTATCAGTCTCGATGGGAAACTTTTTTCTGAAAATAGAGATAATAACTCATTTTCAAATGAAATCATTAAAGACAAAATTCAAAATCTCAGAGATACAGTAGATGCAGTCTTAATTGCAAACCCTACCGTAGTGCCAGAGCTTGCCTCTGTGCTTTCTAAGGGCGGAGGAGGTGGTAAGTCATTAATCATCATCGACCCCAATCTTGAGCTTGAGCCTAAATCCTATCCCCTCAAAATTATCCTCTTTTACCATAAAGATATCCAAAACAAAGAAAAAATAGATTTATTAAATAAAAATAACATTGACACCTACCCTGTTTCTATGAAACACGGTCTACTAAATATAAACGAAATCCTTTTAACACTCGGTAGTCTTGGGATTTCCTCTCTTTTGACAGAAACAGATACAGATATAAACTCACAACTTATAAAAAATGAACTAGTTAATAAAATCTATTTTTTCATTTTACCCCAAATTCTCGGTGGAAACAAAAATGTCTTTGATAGCCTTAATATTTCAAAAATAGATAACAAAATAGATTTAACCGACATACAAATAGAAGTCTTTGACGATGAAATCATGTTTGTCGGTTATCCAGATTATAAAAATGGAGGAAAAGATTATTATGGAAACAATCTTTTGGATTAGCAGTGGACTTGGCTTTATCTTTTTGATGACCACTCTTGGAGCTGCCACTGTCTTTATTTTTCGCAAATCTTCACTTGGAAGTGTTCAACAGATTTCTCTTGGTTTTGCAGCAGGAGTTATGATTGCTGCTTCTATTTGGAGTCTTTTGATGCCAGCTATCGAGGAAGCAGCTATTCAAGGTCTAATTGAGTGGATACCAGCTGCTGGTGGATTTGCTCTCGGTGTCATTTTTATGCTCGGTCTCGATAAAATAATTCCGCATTTTCACCCAGAAACAGGCATTATCGAGGGATTACCGATAAAATCAAAAAAGACTATGCTCCTCTTTCTTGCTGTTACTTTACACAATATTCCAGAGGGGATGGCAGTCGGTCTCGCTTATGCTCTCGCTATTCAAAATGGAGACCCCGCTCTTTTTATGGCTGCTATAGCACTTTCTCTCGGTATAGGTATCCAAAATTTCCCAGAGGGTGCTGCTATCTCTCTACCACTTAGACAAGAAGGCGTTTCTACATTTAAATCTTTTTTGATAGGGTCTTTTTCTGGTGTTGTAGAGCCTATTTTTGGCATACTCGCTGTCCTGCTCGCTATGTGGATAGCTCCTATCATGCCATGGCTTCTGTCTTTTGCCGCAGGTGCTATGATGTATGTAGTAATAGAGGAATTGATACCAGAAGCCCGTCTCGATAGACATTCTCATGTAGGGACACTCAGTGTCATTGCTGGTTTCCTCGTGATGATGATTCTCGATGTGGCTCTTGGATAATCGGAGTTCGGAGTTCGGAATTCGGAATTCCTAACTATATAAATAATTCGGAGGAATAAACAAATGATTAGTGAAAAACTTACTAAAGCATTAAACGACCAAGTAAATGCTGAATACTATTCAGCATATTTGTATCATTCTATGTCAGCTTGCATGGAATGTCTCGCTTTAAAAGGTGCAGCTAGCTGGCTTTTTAATCAAGCGAAAGAAGAAATGGCACACGGTATAAATCTATACCAATACATCCTCGATAGAGGAGCTACACCCGTTTTGTCCGCTATAAAAGAGCCGACTGCTAATTTTAAAGACATAAAAGAGGTCTTTGAGGCAGTCCTCGAACACGAACAAAAGGTTACCAAAATGATAAACGATATTGCGACACTCGCTATGAAAGAAAACGACCACGCTTGCTATCAGTTTATCATGTGGTATGTAAATGAACAAGTAGAAGAGGAATCAAACGCAGCAGACATCCTCAGCAAAATCAATATGATTGGAAGCGATAAAGGTCTTCTGCTCTCACTCGACAATGAACTTGCAACCAGAACATACACAAACCCTTTCCCAAACAATCCCAAGCTAATGTAGGGAACGCATTTATCCGTTCCGCATTCTGTAGGGAACGCATTTATCCGTTCCGCATTCTGTAGGGAACGCATTACCGATTTTGCCCCCCCCATGAAGTATGAGTGGGGGGGTAGGGGGGGGATTTGTGAGTAGTGTTGAGTTGTAGTGGCTTATTGAATAAGCCACTACAAAAACATACTCTACATCACTTTATCCAAAAGAGCACACAGAAATCTCTGTGTGCTTCGTGTCTTCTCTGTCTTCTCTGTGTTAAAATACTTCTATTTAATAAAATTCGTAAATACTCTCGTTTCCTTTTCTGGTAGACCATATTTCTCTTTTCCGAGTGCGATACTCTTTATCAAAAAAGCCATATTTCTACCCAATACTCTCATCGTTTGGAGTCCCTCTTCGTCTTTTGCTGTATCCTCAGGAGTATAGCCATGCACATCGTTCCAGTATTGGCTTGATGCTATCGGCATACCTGAAATCGTGAAATATTTGTTTAGGACATCAAAGGTAGTTGAGCAGCCACCTCTTCTCGCATTTACTACAGCTGCTCCTACTTTCATTGCTTTACTAAAGGCAGTTGAAAAGAAAAGCCTATCCAAAAATGATACCACACTACCATTTGCCGATGAAAAATAAACAGGTGAGCCGATAACTATGCCATCACTCTCCTCAAATCGAGCAGCAAATTCATTGACTATATCATCAAAAATACATTTTTTGATTTCTTTACATTTCCAGCAGCTATTACAACCTTGTAAAGGAAGACTGCCTACCTGAAACATTTCAGTCTCAATACCCTCTGCATTTAAAGTCTTACTTACTTCACTTAATGCCGTAAATATACAGCCCTCTGTATTGGGACTGCCATTGACCAATAATACCCTCATCTTTTCTCCTTAATATAATTAGTAATTAGTAATTACTAATTAATTTTGGTGCATCCAGCAGGATTCGAACCTGCGACAGGCTGATTAAGAGTCAGCTACTCTACCAGCTGAGTTATGGATGCACGATTGATTTCAAATGCCATTTTTTTTCATTAACAGATTTTGTCAAATCTTTTTTCAAAAACCAGTGATTTGTAGGGAACTGATTTATCTGTTCCGCCTTTTGTAGGGAATTGATTTATCTGCTGGTGAAATCGTAGAGTCAATCGTCCCGATTGACATAACGGAACGGATAAATGCGTTCCCTACAATACCGCTGCAATCAAGAGTAACCGCAAGGGATTACCCCTACAAATCCAAATTTATTTTCGTCTTATATTTCTGCATTCTGCATTCTCATTTCTTATTTCAACAGCACCATTTTCCTTACACTTGTATCCTCTCCTGCAACCATCTGATAAAGATAAACTCCACTTCCCAGCTCATGACCATAGTCATCTCGTCCATCCCAAACAACAGAGTATGAGCCACTTTCATAAAACCCATCCAAAAGACTTTTCACCTTCTGCCCTCTAATATTATAAATGTCAATTGAGACATGAACTGCTTCGGAACGGATATATCCGTTCCCTACATTAAATCTGACAGTGGTCTCAGGATTAAAAGGATTGGGATAATTGCTCAATAGTTCGGTCTTGACTATAGGCATCACTGGGTCGGATTCGGATACAAAAAACTCTATATCATAGACATGAATGCTTGACGACCCCATAGTAATTAGTTTTTTTTGCTCTGGATATATATAAGAGTGTCTTACATTATGTGTAACATCAAGCTCGCCTATTTTTTTTATAACCCCATTTTCTATTTCATAAAAATAAGTCAATGTGAGACTATCAGGAGTATTTATAGTCAAAAAACCATTGTAAAAAAGTGTAGTATCATAATCTTGAGGGATATGTGTTGAAGTTCTAGTAAAATTTGTAAAATCATCATTGTATTGGAATATAACTACCCTATCACTATAATAAGAAAAACCAATTGTATTCTTTTGTATTTCATGTATACCTCTAGTTGGGAAACTTGAATTTGTTTCCTTGTGAATAATGTCAAAGGGGTTACTCTTTGAATGAAATCTTATATCGAATCCCTCTTGAGACATAAAATAATCATCATGACTATATCCACTTCTGGCTCCAATTGAGCCAGAGAACATATCTATATAGAATAAATCATCATCAATAATCTGATATACATGATTGTATGGAATATTGATACCTCGAGGCTGTGTAATGATAACATAATCGTCTAACACTTTGATTCTACTTGCACTATATTCGAGCAGTTTTCGGTATATGGGATAACCTGATCCCAAATCATAAATATCAAAATAATATGTAAAAACATTTAGAGCAGCCACTACAAAAATGTGTTCATCTAATATTTGGAAGTCTGATATTTTATACTGCAAAGGTTCAAAGCCTGTCTTGAGCAAAATAATCTCTGGATTATCTTTTATAATTGAATATATTTTTATTTCAGAGGTGTCTATCTGTTGTTCTACCAAGTATTCATCTAATAATCTATACCAATGGGAATAACTTCCGTGTATAGCTACTCTCTCGAAACTATTTTGTAAATCAATAGTTAGAACAAAATCTTGTGTATTAATAAATAGTTTATCATCGAAAACAAGCTTTGGACTTCTAGCTAAACTCATTGCAAAGCTATCTTCATAGATTAATATAGGATTACTTATTTCTGAGATGTCATATATATGTAATCCCCAATCATGTGTTGCGAGCATAAGATTTTCATAAAAAACTACATCAGTAAAATAGAGAATACTGTCATCCCTGATAGAAACTACTTTTTGTATATTATCAAAATCACTAATATCATAAATAGCAAAATAATGGACACAATGCACATATAAAAAGTCGTCTATCACTTTCATTGATAAAATGTCTATATGAAACTCCAATTCAAGAAACAGCTGAAGAAAATATTTGTTATGAGGGTCAAATCCTGTCAGATCCTCATAACGATGAAATAACAAAAATGTGTCATCATAATTTCCAGAAGCATCATTTTGCCACCAGGCTGATATAATGACTGAGTCCTTTACAACAAAGATACCTACCAAAAGATTGATGTTTTCTTCAAACTGTAGTGTTCGTTTATTAAATTTACTAATGAAAGACCGATTGTTTGATATCAATATATAATCGCCCATAATCTGAGGAAGCATGTATGAACCATTGATAGTAAAAGGAATTTCAACTGTAGTCAGATGAGTCATTGGCATAGTCAGTAAATCAAAGATTATGATATATCGTTTACCATTTGAGTCATAAAAAGAATACAATCTATCCTCATCTATCAATGAGACATAATATCCACATCGTCCTGTCTCTATATAGGATAATCGCTCAAGACTTCCATCTGATTTTATCAGAGCCTCCTCTATAGAAAAGTAGGTATTGATAAATAGGCGATCTCCATATCTTTTTATTGAACCATTAAATTCTCTAAAATCAGCTATTTTACGATTGTGGGTTATGCTTTCTATTTGACTAATGCTATGTAAAGGGAAAATACATAGCACAAAGATAAGTGTCATCAAAAAAAGTCTTTTCAGCATAAATTTCTCCATTGTTTCCTCCGTGTTTTTTTCGTTGGTCATTTTTTTCTATGCCTGATTTTTGTCAATCATTTTTTCAATAACGAGTTACATAACTCATTAGGGAATTGATTTATCTGTTCCGATTAATGCCCCCCCCATGTAGCTTGCGCAGTGGGGTGGGGAGGGTGGGGCTCAATTCTTAATTCTTAATTCTTAATTCACTCTGCTACCCACACTCATATACATACTCCGCTTAGGTTTTAATGCTTGATAGAAAACCTAATTCTCACCTAATCCAACAAACAAAACAACCTCAGTAGCCAATGATAGTCCCAACAATAACCTAATTAACCTAATTTGATTTGATGTTTTGCCATTTTCTTTGAAATGAGGTTAATTAGGTTTAATCTAGGGGTCAAATCTGGCTACTGAGGTTGTTTTGTTATTAAAATGAGGTGAAAATGAGGTTTATAGAACACATCCCGTAGTGGCTGAGCTTGCCTCTGTCCAAATCTAATTGTTATTGACGATTGGACAAAGGCAAGCTCTGCCACTACAATAAAAAAACCTCTTTTCAAAAAAAATTTCGAGCCGCTGACGCGGTTTGATTATAGATTTGAAGATTTCAGATTACAGATTGAGCCACAAAGCAGGACGAACTCCGCCATAAGGGAGGTGGACAGGGCCACCAATCACGATTAGGTTACCACCAGATTGCACAAAACTAGCATTGCTAGTATCGCTACCAGGCGAGCGCAACCACCACCAAGATGCCGACCCATTAAATGTCGCAATACGATTGGTATTGTATTGGTCATCAATATACAAAGCCCCAGGAGGTCTATTGTCGAACTGCCCACTATCTCCAAAATACTGCACTACCTCAGCTATACTCAATAGAAATATCCTGTCCTGAGTATTTACTCCACCATTTGTACCATACCACTGATTGTTTTCATTGACATTGGTTACTTGGACTATCCTTGCTCTGTCTGCATTGGTAAATGCGTTTGAGTTGTAAAACTCACCATTGAGATAGACACGGAGGCTACAATCTGCCCATGTGATACTAGCATAAGATGTATGATACTGCCTCTGTTCTAGTATGTTTTCGCTCACTACCAATGCTCTGCCTGCCTGAATGTCCAGTATGCGCCATGTATAAGCACCAAACTGGATGATTTCGCCTACCCTATCGTCATTAGATTTCTTTTCACTACAAGAACCTAAAGACAACAAAACAAAGATTGTCATCAAAATGAGAAAGAGTTTGTTTTTTATTTTCATATATACTCCTTTATTTAATCTATATAATCAAAGAAAATAAAAATGTCATTTTTGTCAAGCAAAATGATGTATCAGATTTTATTCCACCTTTTGTAGGGAACTGATTTATCTGTTATTAATGGCAAGGGGCATAGTTTGAGAAACCTCATATAAGGGTATGTATGTCAAATATATAGAGTTATGACTGATAGTAGTCATCTGAAAGTTCGAGATTTTTTTCCCAACAACATGGGGGCTTATGAAATGGTTAGCGGCAGAAGACAGACAAAGAGCTTATGCAAAATTTGAAATTGCAAAATCCTCCTGAAAGCAAAAATATTCAATATATTAAATACTTAGATAACTTTATATGTAACATAGAGATAATTAAGGAAGTTTAAAACTTTGGAAAAGAAAAAAAAGTAGTAGATAAAGGAGCATTAAAATGTTACAAAAAATAATTGAAAGAGCGTCAGAAATAATCACCAAAAATACCGTTAATGGTGGAGAATACAGGGGACAATACTGTGTTTTAGCTTTGATTGATTTGGAGGGTTATCCCACAGCATCTGTCATCACGCCTTCAAAGGCAAATGGGATAACACAAGTGTGGCTTTGCACAGGGCTGGCAAGCGACAAAGTCAAACGACTAGAAAAAAGCGACAAAGCGAGTATATGCTTTAGTTCTGCGGAGTATAACATCTCATTGGTAGGTAAAATCGAAATCAAAACAGACATTGTTACCAAAAAAGAGATGTGGTATCCTGGTTTGGAACATCATTTCTCAGGGATAGATGACCCGAACTATTGTGTGTTATGCTTTACCGCAAGTAGATATAATTTCTTTGTTGATGGAGATGAAGTTCAGGGATATATATAACAAATGAAAATAAATATCCGCCAAGAAACCCCAGCAGACTACGGTGAAGTATATGAGCTGGTAAAAATGTCTTTTGCGACAACTACCCCTCCAGATGATACAGTCGCTGATTATCTAAATGAGGTAAGAACAAAAGATACTTTTATTCCAGAGCTGTCATTAGTTGCAGAGGATTCAAGCGGAAAGATAGTAGGACAGATAGTTTTTTATGAAACGGATATTCTTACACCAATGGGAAAAAGAACAGAATTGTTGCTTTCACCAATATGCGTTCATCCAGACTATTTTCGGCAAGGGATAGCTCGTGCAATGACAAACAAGGCACTTGACCTAGCAAGTGCAAAGGGTTATAAAGCAGTTTTTCTTTGTGGTTACCCTGATTTTTATAAAAAACTTGGCTTTGTTCCTACTTTTGAATATGGGATTTATCATCATACTGATGAAGCTAAAAATGCACAATGGAGCATGGTGTATGAACTTGTCAAAGATAGTTTGAAAGATTTGTCAGGAACTTTGGTTTATACTGTTTGAGAAAATTGTTGACAAAAAACAATGCTTTTAAATAATGGAACTATGAATTATATTTATGGAGTTTTCGATGAAGAAAATAAGATTGTATTTAGATACTTCAGTGATAAGTCACCTTGAATCACTTGACACTCCTGAGAAAATGCAGGAAACCCTAGCTCTGTGGGAAGATATCAAGGCTGGGAAATATGAGATAGTATTATCAGGTGTTGTGTTTGAAGAAATAGAAAAATGTGAGCAACCAAATAACAAAAGATGTATGAATTTTTAGCAGAGATTGAGTATATTGAAATTCAGAACAATAAAGAGATAGAAAATATAGCCTCACATATAATACAATTAGGTATCTTACAAGCCAAGCATTACAATGATAGCTCACACATAGCTTGTGCAATTGTTAGCGAATGCGATTTTATCGTGTCTTGGAATTTTAAACATTTAGTAAATCCTAAGACGGTTAAAGGAGTAGGCTATGTTGTTTCGATTTTAAGATATAAAAATATAGATATAGTCGCACCATCAACACTTTTATGTATGGAGGAATAAAATGATATCAGAGTTAAAAATAAGTCCTAACTTTACTATTGAAGATATTCACAAAGTTCGTGAATATAGTTATGAAATAACAAAGAATATGACAACAGAAGAACGAACAGCTTATTATCAAGAGGCTTCTGAAAGAGTGAATAAGGAAATTAATAAAATTAGAAAAAAAAATAATGGAATTAAAACTTCAAATTAGTCCAAACCTTACTATTGAGGATATTCACAAAATTCGTGAATATAATTTTGAGATGACAAAAAACATGACCACAGAAGATAAGTTTTCATACTACAGAAATGGTGCAGAAAAAGCATTAAAAAGAATGTCAGAGTTAAAAGAAGAGAATAAAAATAACCAATGAAATAAAGCCAGATTAAAACTTTTAAGGAGACATAAATGGAACGGTACAGAGTAATTCAAATAAAGCATGATGATTATCAAAATTGTTATGTATTACAAGATTGTAAAGGACAAGAATACAGTATTATTCTTAATTTTTATGATTTCGAAATAACCCTTCAAGAAGGCGAATATTTATACTTTTCTGAAAAAATATTTATCGAAATATCTAAATACGGCACGGGATCATTTTACTTTGGTGGACTTTCTGATCCATATGGAAGAAAAGTTACAAAAGATGAAATTAAAAAATCAAAAGCATTCATTAATTCTTATAAAGGATATTATGATGAAACAATAAGTGAGGAAATATTTGCAATAGAGAGAAGTAGCGAAATTGTTTTCTTGAAAAGATTTTATGGATAAAATGTATCTAACATCAGATATAGATTATAGATAAGGATTCCATACATTTGATAAGTCTGCACATAGCCCGATATTTGAAGAGCCTGAAAGTGTGATAAGAATAGTATTAGAAGATGTATTAAATGGATACTGATATAATGAGGATTAATAAAGTAACAATATGGAAATTATAAATATACGGGAAAAACCGCAATACAAAAATAGAGCGATAAAGTATTTCCAGAAAATATGGGCAAGCGAAAAGAGCAAACCAGTGTATGAAGAC
>Ga0099364_10003174_pt1 | contig 25713 bp, 18 predicted proteins | sample TergutTh196P3_FD_73070 | JGI IMG/M metagenome (GOLD analysis project Ga0099364, IMG submission 73070) | Microcerotermes parvus P3 segment gut microbial communities from Pointe-Noire, Republic of the Congo - Th196 P3 | ecosystem: Host-associated > Arthropoda: Insects > Digestive system > Gut ...
TTATTCCGAAGGGGAATACTATCATTATGGTTCTGAACCCATCGATTCCTACAAAGGCTGGCGAATCGGAGCACCGCCGCAATTCTATCCGACGCATTCCAATGCTTACTATGTCGCAGTCACCGGCAAAAGTTTTACCGGGGTTTCCTGCGTGGGAAACAGGTGCAATATCCCCCAATTTCAAGCGGAAAACAATGTTTACAAGAATCCGTTTGGCTCGGAAGTCGCTCTCTTCAAGACCAGTGAAGGTGGAATGTCGCGGATGGCCGTGGCTTGGGATATGCCGGGCTTGGGTGGAGAAGTCGGGCGCGTGAGTGGTGAAAAAGGCGCGTTTTGGAGTGGACGTTTTACCGGCTTGCAGGAAGCAAGCGAATTTGTCTCCCAAATGAATTTAAAAAAACCGCCGTTGCCGCCTTCAGTGGACCCGGGCGGGCACGGAGGGTCTCACGGCTACCTTGGGAACGAATTTGTGATGTCCATTCTGGAAAACCGTAAACCTCTGGTCAATATCGCCTGGGCACTGAACATGACCGTTGCCGGGATTATCGCCCACCAGTCGGCGTTGAAAGACGGCGAATTGCTCAAAATTCCGCAATATGTGTTTTGAGCTTTTGTTGATGTTTCGATTCATTGAAACCAAAGCAAAAAGATATCCGGCTGACGCATTGGCATGATGGTTGTGAGTTCGTCGCCGGTTATTTCGCTTGCGAGAGTTCAAGGTAGCTGGCCGTGATCGGCTGGACCAATCCCAGGGTTGCGGCGAGCGACTTGATGCGACGGCGGGCATCGTCGAGCTGGGCTTCGCCGGCGATGGTTTCCAGTTCAATGAAATCGCCCAGCCCGTCGATGTAGTCAAGCGTCAGTTCATATTTCTGTTCCCGGTAAACGAGCCCGGCGGAACGACGCATCTTTTTCAATTCCGCCGCCACCCGGAAACCGAGTGCCTGCAACAGCCGATCCCATTGCCGGGCGGTTTTGGCATTGTCGGCCAGAAAAAGCTCGACTTCCCGACGGGTTTTGGTTTCCCGGTCAACCTTCGGGCCTTTGTACGTAATGCGGTACTCCCCGGCTCGTAACCGGATTCGCAGACATTCGTCTGTCGCGGCGAAATCCTTGACGGGATGCTGATAAAACGTGTCGTGTTCCTCAACGGCCTCACCAAAGCAAAGCCCGAACTGCTCCAGTTTTTCCAGCAGTTGCGGCATGTCGGTAATGGCGTATTTCAATTCGACTTCGTAAGACATGGATTTTTCGTACCCGTTCACGGGAATTGAAGTTCCCAGTAGTGCAGAGCAATAGCATCATTTTATCGGGGAATTGTCCGGTAGTATCGTTTGAAGCCAATTTCCGTCAGTTCGCTCTGGCGGTGAATCGTCGCGAACATCGCCTTGACGTACTTGATCAACCGTTTTCAGAATCCCGTCATTGCGCTGCGCTTCATTCCGGCTGCTGTTTTGTATCGTTGCGGTTTCCAAAAGTGTGAACTGAAACGGCTTCACCGCACGGTCGAGAATGCCGTGCATGAACGCGATGGCCAGTCCGTAATTTGTGATCGGCACACCCGCACTGCGGCAGTGCATCATGCGGCTGAGGATTTCGCGGCGGTTCCATAGACACGCGCCACAATGGATGACCAAGTCCCAGTCGGCCAGTGAATCGTTCGGGAAATTGTGTCCCTGCACGTTTTCGATATGCAAGTCGCCGACGACGTAATTGCGTAACCACGCGGGTATCTTGACCCGGCCGATGTCGTCTTCGACGGCATGATGCGTGCAGGCTTCGGCAATGAGTACGCGCGATCCCGGCTTGAGTTGCGCAATGGCTCGGGCTCCATTGATCATCGTGGTCAGATCGCCTTTCTGCCGCGCGAACAGCACGGAAAACGAAGTCAGCGGAATCTCCGGCGGTACGATTTTCGCAACGATCTTGTACGCCTGCGAGTCGGTCACGACCAGTGACGGCGGCGGATTGAGTCGGCCAAGCGTCGCGGCCAGTTCAGCGTCCTTGCACACAACCGCCACCTGGTTGCCGTCAAGCAAATCGCGAATCGTTTGCACTTGCGGCAGAATCAGGCGGCCTTTCGGAGCTTCCCTGTCAATCGGTACAACGAGTACAACGGTCGCCCCCGGCGGAATGAGATCGGACACAATCGGCGGCGGCGAAAGTATCTCGTCCGGAACGATTTGCACAAGAGCTTCTCGCAATTGGTCAATATTAAGTTCAGAGTTCAAAGTGCAAAGTGCAAAGTGTTTTTTCTCTACACTCTGCACTCTGCACTCTGCACTCTGCACTCCAATCGTCTGCACCCACGCGATGCCGCGACGTTGCAACGATTCAAGCAACGCGGGATCAGGCTGCCCTTTGTCACTGTGATTGAACGCGACCACGAATGGTATGGTTCGCGTTTGCAGTTCGGCCACAATCTCGTCTTCGTATCCGCCCCACTGACCGGCATGGACAACGAGGATGCCGATGTCGGAACGGTCGAAGGCTTGTCGCGTCCGTTCCACCCGCAGTGCGCCGAGGTCGCCTGTATCGTCAATGCCCGCTGTATCGAGAAAAACGACCGGTCCGATGGGCAACAGTTCCATTGCCTTCTCAACCGTATCGGTGGTCGTCCCCGCCACGTCGGAAACAATCGCCACCGGCTGCCCGGCCAGGGCATTCAGCAGTGACGACTTCCCCGCGTTCCGACGCCCGAACAACCCGATATGCAACCGAAGCCCCTTCGAGGTTTTTTCCATCGTATGACCTTTCAATAGATGTCTGAACCGTGATTTTACTATGATTTGCATGATTACCAGGATTCTGAGGGACGATTGAAATTCAAAAATCCTGCTTATCCTGTCAATCTTCATTGAATCGTGGTTCAGACTTACACCATTTCCCGTATCTGCATAATGATACCGCGCAGTTCGGCGTCGTGACCGATTTTCGATTCGATTTCTGCGGCACTGTGCGCGATGGTTGTGTGATCGCGGCCGCCGAAGTATTTACCGATTTCCTTCAGACCGGTCCGGGTGAGCTGCCGGGCAAGGTAAATCGCAACGTTCCGTGCCCGGACGGTCGTCGATTTGCGCGACTTGCCTTTCATGTCAGCGAGTTTCAAGCCCATCTGTTTGGCCGTCGTCTTGGCAATCTTGTCGATGGTCGGCACCGTAGCGGCCGCATAACGGCGTATTGCGTCACGGGCTGTCGCAAGGTCGATCGTCTCTCTCCCGGATTCCATGAGCAGTTGTACGAGCGTCCCGAACAGTTGCGGGACGGAAAGCGGCAGTTCCTTTGCCATCGACTGATTGGCTGGAGCGGTCAAGTGCAGACCGAGTTGCTCCGCGAAATGTTTGAGCAATGCCATCCGTGTTGCCAGCCCCGGCAGGGCAATCGGCACGACCAAGCCCGCCGTCAGCCGCGCAACCAGCCGCTCGTCGGGAAACTGCTGCTGCGTCGGGAGCCGCAGAGACGTCAATACGATGGTCTGTCCGGCGTCGAGTACCGAATCAATGGCGGTGAGCAGTTCCTCCTGAGCCGCTTTTTTCGTCACGAGCAAGTCGATGCCGTCGATGACGAGCATTTCCGATTTGCGGATTTTACCGCGAAACTCGTCGATGGTCTTGGCTTCGAGTGCCATGACGAGAGACCTTGCGAAATCATCGCCGGTGAGATACGCCCCGCGTTTCCGACGGTTCTTCTGCCGCCAGGACTGGTAAATGCCCAACGCCAAGTGTGTCTTGCCGCTGCCGGCTGAACCGTAAAACAAGATCGGGCAGTGGGGGACACGGTTGCTTGAACCGCCTTCGGCATGATCGTCGGAACAGCCACCGTTGAAACCGCCTTCAAGTGCCCAATGAACAGCCGCTTCGACGAGATGATTTTCCGGTCCTGCAAGAAAAGGATAGCTCACTGCCGCCGTTGCCGTTGCGACATCAAACTGCCGACAAAGCGGTTGGCCTGCGACGGGAATGGCGAGCATTGTGGCACTAAAACATTTCCGCCAGTTTTTCGGCGATTTCATGGATGCTGTGCGTGACATGCAGCACTTTGCCGTCTTTGCCGACCAGCACGAACGTCGGGTAGCCCGGAATGCCGTAAAACGTCGAATAGTCGGTCAATTCCGCTTCCTTCGAAAGGATGACCGACGCGACATGCCACGGGTGAGGCGACTGCTCTTCAAATTGCTTCAAATCGTCTAAGTCCTGGTCACAACTGTACGCGATCAGCTCGAAACCCTTGTCATGGTACTTGTCATACAACTGTTTCATCGTCGGGATGGACATCAGGCACGGACCACACCAGGTGGCCCAGAAATCGACCAGCACGACCTTGTCGCGAAAGTCCTTGATGTCCAGTTTTTTCCCGTCGAGCAGAACGCACTGAAATTCGATTTCTCTTCCCGGCAATTCGGCAAACCGCAACAAACCCTCCATCATTGCGAGCACTTCCTTCGCTTCATCGGCGTCGGTTTTTTCAAGAATCGGCTTGAGTTCGGCAATGACAAATTTCTGTAGTCCCTCTTTGCCGTTCTCGTCAAGCATTTCGCCCACTTGCAGGAGCATCATGGGGAGCATGGCGTAATCCGATTGAAATTCATTTGCGGTAAGAAAGGTTTTGGCGTCTTCAAGATATTGTTTGAAGTCTTTGATATGATCGCCTTCCTCACCCAACCGGGCGGCACGGACGATTTTTGAGATTTTCAACTGGAAGACCATCATTTGAGCCTGGTACAAAACATCACTTTTGATTTCCGCCAGTTCTTTCTGATAGGCTTCGACATTCGTGAGGGCTTTGTCGAGGTCATTTCGTGCGTCCATAGCGATGACCTGCAATTGGATTTCCCGGGCAGTGTCTTTTTGCTCTTGAGAAGCTTCATCCCGTTTGAGCATCAGCCCGGCAATGGTTTGCAACGCGGCGTTCCGTTTTTCCATGTAGGCCGTGGCCTGTTCCTGCGTTGTAATCCCTTCCGGCCTGTGAGTCATCATGGCCATGAGCCGCTCTTCCAATTGATCGGCGGTCGCATCGGCGGGAATAGTGAACAGGTCATCAGTGGACATGGGTTCCTGTGCCGAAGCACATCCAGCCAAGACGCAGGAAATCACAGTCAACATTGCGAGGAAAAGAATCGTTTTTTTCATGGGATTGCTTTCTAGTTGTGAAAAATAAATACTGGTCACTGGCCACTGGTCACTGGTTCCTGCACCACGTATTCAACGGGTATGCGTATCGTTGCAATGGCGGGGATGTTCGATTCCAACACAATGGCCGACGGGTTATCCGCGTCGTTGACATCCGAAGCACCGAGGTTGGCGTCGGCGGGAATTTCAATGGTCACCTGCTGAATGTTGTTGCCTTCCTGCGCGGCAATAAGACTTCCCAGTGTCACGTTAAGCCATTCGGGATTTTTCGACTCGACCTTGAATTCCGGCGTGACATCATCGGGTGCCTTGAATCGCAACAACAATTGCTTTTGAACCGGTGTGCCGCGAAAAGCCGTTCCCAAGTCCAGGACGCCGGTTTTTTCGTTATAGTCGCGGCTGGTGATCGCGAGACTGCCGAGAACCTGACCGTTGACCGGGATCGTCATTTCCGGCTCCAGGTCGGAATCGGAACGCACGATGAGCTTGTTCTTGAAATGCCCGATTTGCATCCCTGGCTTGAGCGTGACAGTCACGTCGTAAACCGCTTTCGCCGATTTGAGCAGGTTGACTTTGAGATTCTCTTCCGTCAATTCCGACTTGACAAAGGTTGCGGCAAAATGTTCAGGATCATCACTGGTAATCTCACGAATGGCAACTTCTTTTTCTTTATCAAAGAAATAGATACGGGTTTGGTTCGATGCTTCCTGCCCGGAAAACGCGTTGATCTGCACCGGGTTCGGCTGTGCGATGATGGGAACGGAATACACTCCTTCGACAAAAAGCTGGAATCGCGGTCGGGCCGGGTCGTTCGTTCCGATTTCAACGCCCTGGCGATAGCTTCCGCCGGCATTGTTCGGTTTCCATTTCATCGTGACCCTGGCGTCTTGGCTGGGCGGAACACTCCTGCGCGACAAATCAACACTCGTGCAGGAACACGATTTATTGAGGACTTCAAGCGTCAGGCTGCTGTCGCCGGTATTGCGAATGGTGAAGGTGTGTTCGCCGGTTTGCTCTTTTTCAAACACACCGAAGTCATACGTTTCCAAATCAATGGCAACCGTCGGATGCGGCTTGGTCGAATCCATGACGGGTTGGTCTTCCGGCTCTGGTTCATCGGACCGGTTGGCCGCTTTTTTGGCAAGGTATTCTTTTTCCTGCTCCAGCGAGTAGGGATACTCGTTTGCAAGACGATCCCCCGCAATATAGCCGAAAACACCGCCGATAATGAGAGCGGAAACAATAATCGAGATGATTGTTCGCATGATAATGACCCAATTGCGCTTTTATATATCAGTCACGGATTGACACAGATTATCACGGATGGGTTGAAACACAAATTCAACCTTTTCCGGTAGTACTTCACCAAGCCTGAAATTGTGTTTTTTGTGCTGGGTTCCTGGCAGAAAAAAAAATCTGTGTTTCATCTGTGAAAATCCGTGGTTAAAAACCAATAACAGCATTCACCAACGCGGGTAGCGTTGCCCCGACTGCTTCGACCGTCGGTGGAAAGCCGCACTCCGTCAATGTTTGCGACGTGATCGGACTGATACTTGCGAGTTTCGTGTGCCGCAAATCATCGCCGAACATCCGCACCAACGACCGCCCGATGGCCGAACTGGTCACGGTGACCCAATGTATTTTACCACATTGCACCAAAGATGCAATTTGCGGTGACAGGGTGGTCAAATCGACACTTTGATAAACGCACACTTGTTCAACCGTGGCACCAAGCCGTACAAGTTCATCGGGCAACAACGTCCGGCCACGATTGCCGCGCACCAGCAAAACCCGCTTGCCCGCAATCTGTTGCCCGGTCAAAAGGGCAATGATTCCTTCGGCGTCATAACGTTCCGATGGAAGCAGTACATCCTTAACCCCATACCTGGCCAAAGTTTCCGAAGTTCCCAAACCGGTTGCGACGATCAGAGGAAGATTTCCTGCGTTTTTTTCAAAATTCTCCCGCAAGACTACTTTCACCCGTTCAAAAAACGAATGCACCCCGTTGGAACTGGCAAAAATCAGAATGTCGTACTCAAAAATCGTTGTAATTGCCTCATCAACACTGCGCCAATCCGATGGTGGCAATATTTCGATGGTCGGTTGAAGGAAAACCGTTGCGCCTTGTTCCTCAAACAACCGTTTTAGCTCATCACACTGATGAACGGGTCGTGTCAGGAGGATATTTTGATTGAAAAGCGGTAAATTTTCCGGCATTTTGTTGGGCGATCACGCCGTGACCGCCGTTAACTATGCTGCTGACAACCTGTCAAGCAAAGTAAATGTAATCGCCTCAAAAACGTCTTCGCAGATGTCGAGCTGCCGGTCGTCCGACTGCCAGTAAACCGCGAACGTCCGGTCGACGGTGGAAAAACTGAGGATCAAGGCAGTATTGACCAGATCGAAATAAATGAAGTCCATTTCATAACCGACCAGCTTGTATTTGCCGATGACGCGTTCGACAGGCGTATGGTCAACGCGGTCGTACTCGGACTGCAAAGCGTCGAGTGCCTTTTTTGTAAGGCTTTCAGGTGATGTTTTCGCGGGACTGACCGAAACCATCCAAAACGCCCCGCCGGGACTGCTCAAATGGACGGTCAATTCCCCTTCGCCCATCTCGTTTTCTTCGAGATGCCAATTCTCGGGATAAGCAAAACAAATTCCGTTGGCTCGATATTCTGCCGGCATGGTTCAAAAGACAGGGTGTCGAAAAGTCTAATGTCAAATCATCGTGGTCGTTGCGCCGCACAGGTTCCGCAAATTCGGAACTTGTGACATTAATTATACAACAAACCGAACGGAAATGCAAACAGGTTTTTGGGGCATGAAACTTAAAAAAGAAAATCTTTCCGTTGCCTGGCAGTTGACAGCTCACATGCCTTTGTGTGAGAAAAAAAAACGAAATTCAGAATTATCAGAGATTTTTCTTGACAAAACGCGCGATTCCGCGCAAAATATAACATAGTCTCGTTATAATGATTACGATGAAAATCTTTTCGCAGTTCTTTTCATTTAAGTTGTTATTTGCCTTGGATTTGTCGAAATACTAATAGCATTGTCTGTGGAAATCGTTCTCCCGGAGAAGATTTCCATCGGTATCGGGTTTCAACGTGCGTCCATTGCAGTGACAGACGGTGACGTGAACGCGGACGGTGCATCAGATTTCACTTGGTAAAACGCAGGAAAAGTGAGGAGCGGGAGACATGGCAAAGAACAAAAAACCTGTCTGGGCAATCGACATCGGGAACACGTCACTCAAGGCGTTGCAGTGCCGCGTCGGAGACGAACCGGGAACCATTGAAGCTCTTGCGTTCGATTACATCGAACACTCGAAAATCCTTTCCCAACCGGGTGCGGAACCCGGCGAGCTGGTTGCCGAATCGCTCGAAACCTTTCTCTCGCGCAACAGTGTGCAGAAGAGCCGTGTGGCCATCTCCGTTTCAGGCCAGAACACGATTTCGCGTTTTTTGAAACTCCCGCCGGTCGATAAGAAAAAGCTGCCGGACATCATCCGGCTGGAAGCGAAACAATGGTTACCGTTCGCACTGGACGATGTGGTTTGGGACTACCAGCCGCTCATCGGCGGGACGATGCACGGGAACACGCTCGTTGACTCGGAAATCGGCATGTTCGCCATGAAGCGGGAATTTGCCGCCCGGGCCATTGTTCCCTTTGAGAAGGCGGGTATCCCGATTGATTGCATTCAGAGTGCACCGCTGGCCCTGTATAATTTTGCGGCCTTCGACCAGTTCGATCTGACCCAGCTTCAGGGCGAGCAGGAAGGCGGCACAAAAGGTTTCAACAATTACACGATTATCCTCTGTCTTGGAACCGATTCCAGCGATGTGGTCATCACCAACGGCGTGAAAATCTGGGTCCGCAACATCACCATCGGCGGTAACAATTTCACCAAAGCCCTGACCAAGGGCATGAAATTGACCTTCTCAAACGCGGAACATTTGAAGCGCAACGCCGCCGCGAGTCAGGACCCCAAAGCCGTCTTCCAGGTCATGCGGCCTGTTTACAACGAGTTGCTCACCGAAGTCAATCGTTCGATTGAGTTTTACGCAAGTCTCGACCGGAAAGCGAAATTCAGTAAAATTATCGCTCTCGGCAGCTCGACCAAATTGCCCGGTCTGTGCCAGTTCCTGCGGCAGAACTTCGGTTTCGATGTTGTTCCGCTGAAAAAATACAACAAGCTGGTCGGCGACGAGGTACTCGCCGCACCGGCCTTTATGGAGAATACCGGCGCGTTCGGCATTTGCTACGGCCTGACCCTGCAAATGCTGGGCGAATCGGCCATCGCGACGAACCTGATCCCGACCGAAGTGGTCACGCGGCGCATCATCGCCGAGAAGAAACCGTGGCTGCTTGCCGGGGCGGCCTCGTTGATGCTCGGACTGATCGTGCCGTTTTTAAGCGTGTCCAGGGCATATACGCCCTTGCAGGCCGGGCCGATGACCACCGCAGAAAGCACCGCAAAGAGTGTGCAGAGCAAATCAAGCAGCCTGACCAGCGAGTGCAGCGGTGTTGTTTCCGATTTCAATAAAATTGATGAGATCGGCAATAACATCACCAGTAATGTTGAAGGCCGTATCCGCTGGCCGGAATTTTACTGTGTTCTCCAATCGGCTCTCCCGCAAAATCAGCCCGGTGCCAGGATAGCCGGGACATTGGCACTCCAGGATCGGATTTACGTGACCAATATCGAGGTCCAGAAAATGGATGATCTTTCCTCATGGTGGGATATGGTCAAGTCTCAGCCTCCCGGTGCGTATGTTTTGGACGAAACAGCCGAAGCCGAGTTCGAAATCGCATCCGACGGCTCCAGTGGTTCCGGGACTTCCGAAACAAGTACAGGCAGTTCGACCGGTTCCTCCTCATCATCATCATCCGGGACATCCACACCTGCAACTTCCAGCACCTCCTCGTCATCAAGCTCTTCCTCAACTTCAAGTCCATCGTCGTCATCCTCGACCGCTTCGACGTCCGGCAATGCGGAAGCGACCATCACCGACCATGATGACACCGGTATCAATCGCGCCAAAGCACCGGAAGGTGAAGGAGCGTACATTGTTCAAATGTCGGTCTATCACTTTCACAACCCGGCAGGCGATATCAAAGACGAGGACGGTAATTTGGTGGATTACGATCCTTATAATATTGGTGCTGAATATCTGCGACGCACACTGTTTCACAACCTGCGTCACAATGTGGTTCAACTCCCCTCCTCGCTTTCCAAACAGTCATTTTCCAGCGGAGGACCTGTGAACGTGGAAACTGTGACCATGCAGGAATTCGGGTTCAGTCACCCGGTTATGCTGGATTATAACCGGGCGGTCGAACGTACAATCGTTGACCCCGCCGTCCTCCAAAAAGCGGTGGAAGAGGCGATTTTGAAAGAACGAACCGCCGCAATCAGAGCCCATGGAACAAGACCCGGCAACTCGCCTGCTGGCCGATATGGATCGGGTGGTGGTATGAGCGGTAGCAGTATGAGCATGTATGACACCAATGCCATCTCCACATCAATGTCACCTGGAACAGGCGGAATGAGTGGCATGGGAGGGATGAACGGCATGGGGAATTACATCAGTCCGCAGAGCGTCCTGATCTCGCTGGCCATGAGCAACAGTTTTGGTGGAGGCAGTAGCAATCCAATGGGAGCTCCCGGCGGGATGGGCGGCATGAGCCAGGGAACCACCAACGTCCTCAACATGCTGAAATACCAGTTGAAGGACGATGAGAAACTTGATGTGCGCAAATTCGAGGCCGTCGTTCAGTTTGTGTGGATTCCCAAAACGCCGACCGAACGGGAAGAAGCCAAAGAAGAAAAACTGAAGGCCCAAAGGGAAGCCGAAGCGGCACTGCAAACTGATGACGATACACAAAATGACGCAACGGACAGCGATGCAACCGACGGCAGTGAAACCGCCAACAATGAAGCCGTTGACAGCGTCAGCGAGGAAAGTGCCGTTGTGGATACCAACACGGATTCCGCGCAACCCGATGACGAACCAACCGTGACGGATGAAACACCGTAGAACGCACGAAAAAACAATTTGTTCGATCAATCAGAGCCGCGACGGTAACGGAGTGGTCGTTTCGCTTGATGACTCTCGCGACTCTGATGGAAATGTTCACGTGATTATTGCGCAACTCCATCATTAATACTCTTCCATTCATTCAACATATTTTTCCGACAAAACAATTTGGGGTTCCCGGACGAAACAGAACCCCCCAACGAGGTGAACCATGGCCAAGGCGAAGTCAAATTTTTCCGTTGATGCCGTCAAGAAGAATCTGTTCTGGATTTTCGTGCCGGTTGCAATTCTGGCGGTATGGGGCGTATTTTTCATCGCCAATGCGAAGGCAAAAGCCAATTATCTGGCTCGAGTGCAGGAATTGGAAACCCTGAGAAAAGCTGTCGGTGATATCAAGGGCAATAGCAAACACCCGAACCAGGGGACGATTGACGACGCGAAAGTGCAGGAACAGCTCCTGCGCAGCGAGGTCTATCGATCCTGGGAGAGAATGTACGAGGCACAAAAACTCAATTGCACCTGGTCAACCAAACTGCACCCGAAATTTCGGGAGCGGATCGAAAACCTGAAATGGATGGAACCCATCCCCGGCGTCGAAGTCCGCGAATGGTATAATACCTTTATGTCGGTGCAAATTCCGGAATTTCTCGAAATGGCCAACCGCCGCACGGTCTATGTGCGGATTCCTGATCCCTTCAAGCCGGGAGAATATAAAAAGGATGCCAATGGTCAAGACCTTTACGTCCCCCTCGACCCGTATGTCGCCGAACCGGATGCGATGCTTCAGCAAAATGCCCAGTCGATTAGCAGCGGTACGGGCATGGGTGGCATGATGGGAGGCGGGAGTATGGGAGGCGGCGGCATGGGCGGCGGGAGTATGGGAGGTGGTGGCATGGGCGGCGGTAGCAGTTTTACCTCGTTTTCCACCACGGCAAGCGGCAGTATGGGAGGTGGCGGCGTCAGTATGGGGGGCGGCAGCAGTATGGGTGTCGGCATGGGGAATGAAATGAGCGCATTGGGCGGCTTGGCGTCCAATGCCGGCACAACCCTGGACAGTATTTTTGATTCGGCCATCCAGAAAGTCGAAGGAATCGTGGATTGGCCGACCCCGGAAATTTTCACCATCGTCACTTGGACGGGACAATCCCCTTACTCAGGACAGATTTGGATTGCCCAGGAGGAAGTTTGGGTCTATGAGTCACTGATTAATGTTGTCCGTAAAATCAATGAACGAGTGGAGGCGACAGGCCCCCACAACGCGGCCATCAAACGCATCCAGGCCATGTTAATCGGAAAGAATGCCGCCAACATTGTCGCCTCTCCCGGCATCCTGGAGCCGCTTGGTTCGTCCGGCGGAATGGGAATGGATATGATGGGCGGCATGGGTGAAATGGGAGGATCAAGTATGGGAGGTCCTGCCATGGGAGGTGCTGGTGGTACGGGAGGTGATATGTCGATGATGGAAGGAGGAATGATGTCCTCCGGTCCCATGTCGGAAGAAGATACCATTGCCTACCTCAAAAAATACCGCTATGTTGATGAAGAGCTGAAGCCTTTGTCCGATTCGGACTCGCCGCCCTTTGCGGAATTTAACATGATGCCCGTTTGCCTGGAATTGATCGTCGATCAACGCAAACTTCCTGAAATCCTGGTGGAATGCGCCAACAGCACAATGCCGATCGACATCAAACTGGTCCGTTACAACCCCGCCAACGCAAGAACCGGTCTCTTGGGTAGTTCCATGGGAGGAATGGGGGGCATGGGCGGCATGGATAGCATGATGGGTGGTAGTGGCGGAATGATGGGACCGGGGAGCGGTGCTTCCTCGCCTGGCGGTCGTACAGGTTCGGCGGCAGGCGGCGGTCTGGGCGGTTCAGGCGGTATGGGTTCCGGTTCAGACCCCTTTGGAGCGGCCGCGGACGCGCTTTCCGGATTTGAAGTTGGAGGAAAAATCGGTGTTTATGGTTCTGACGCTGTGATGATCCAAATCGTTGGCGTCATTTCCATTTACAACGAACCGGACCCCAAGCTGTTGGCGACCGGAGCCAGTGCCCAGGAAAGCGGTCTTGAAGGCGGCGTCAGTCAGGAGATACTTGACCAGGTTGCCGGAGCGGAGGACAACGCCGATACTGATACTGCGGAATATTCCTTAGCACCTCCCGCAACGACGACCGATGATTCCGACACGCTTGATGATCATGCAGATGATGCGGACGATGCAACAGAAGACAACTCGTCAGAAGATGACGCATCAGAGAACAACACGTTGGAAGACGACACAACCGTTGAGTGAATCGTGCCTGAAAATGAGGGGCTGAATTACCTACCCCTCGCCCCTCACCCCTAACCCCTGCTACAGACATGAAAACGAATCAACCGGGAAAACAGAATCCCCTCTTTTTGTACGTCGATAAAATCGTTTTCGGCGTTTTGGTTCTGGCCGCGCTGTACTATTGTTACTCGGCCGCGTCGCTGGAGCAAATCGCCTGGACTCCGGATCAGTTGACCCAGGATTCGACTTCGGCGCAGCAGAATATCGACAAAAGCGAGTTCCGGGAAGAACTCAAAGTCGTTGAATACGAAACGCGCGCCCGTGATATTCGCATCGGGTTCCCGCACAGAAATTATCAAACCACGGAAAAGTGGGAGGCCGCCGTCTTTCCGGAAAAGATCAAACGCGGTGTTCCCAAAGTCCTTGAACTCATCAAATTGCGGGCTGTGGCCGGGGTCGGTGCCGTTAAGGTGCGCGAACGCGAATCGGTGTTTGGCGGAAATACCGCATCGACCGGGGGAATGTCTGATATGGGTGCCTTTGGCGGCGGTGGGATGACCGGCGGCATGACGGGAACAGGGATTCAGGCAGGTGCCAAATTGGAAACCACCCACTGGGTGTTGCTGACCGGCTTGATTCAGTATGAGGAGCAGCTCCGCGAGTACATCAGGACATTTGCCAATGCCATGTATTCGTCGCCGGACGATTACCCGGTCTATCTTTTCATTGACGTTGAGAGGAATGAAATCGGCGTGAACAACCCGGATGGCACACCGGTCTGGATTCGATTGGACGTTGACACGGAATTTTCCGCGCAGCAGACAAAATGGGCCGGTACGGGTTTGGACCCGGTCGATTTCCAATATACGATTCCTCCTCCAAGCCTTTATGTCGCCCCTACGGCCAGCTTGTTGCCGCCTTTGGCCAACCGGCAGTTCGGCCAGGAAGTGGCTTACCCGCCTTACATTCCGCTCATGTCCGACACGCTCCGGGCGCAAATACTGGAACAGCAAAAGATTTACAATGACTTGCTTGAAAACAGGCGGCTGAAAAATCGTGATGATCTTTTGAAAAATGAAAACAATGAACTGGATATTTTCATCGGCGCAATGGGCGGCGGTGGCGGTATGAGTGGCGGCATGGGCGGTGGTTACGGCGGCTTGGGAGGCGGCATGAGCGGCGGCTATGGCGGCGGCATGGGAGGGAACACCGGCGCGAGTCAGCTTCCCGGAATGTACAACCCCGGCAGTGGAATGGGTGGAACAGGACGCAGCGGCGGCATGGGAGGTGATTACGGCGGCATGAGCGGCAGTATGACAGGTGGCATGGGACGCAGCGGCGGCATGGGCGGAATGGGAAGCGATTACGGCGGTATGGGTGGAAACACTGCGAATAACACCTGGTGGGTTTACACAAAAACGCCGCCAACGGTCATGGTCGAAGCCAACTATCGCTTGTTCCGTTATTTTGACTTTACCGTCGAGCCGGAAAAATCCTACCAGTACCGGGTACGGCTTGCCGTAAAAAATCCCAATCACAAACTGGCCGACAGATTTCTCGACGACGACGCGGTGAAGGACAAAACGAAAGTCGATCTCTGGACGGACTTCTCATTCCCGACCGGACAGGTCGCGGTCAATTCCAACACCCGTATCGTGGCCAAATCGGTCGGAAACGTTCCGGCGGCGAATCGTGCCTGGTTGTCGCAAAACGCAACCGTTTCCTCCATCGTGTTTGACACATCCGACAACGAAGATTACATTGCCAAGGATATCAATGTCACTGTGGGACAGGTTTTGAACTTCCCCAGGCGGGCGGGCGAAAAAGTTTCGAGTCTGACTTCGTCTTCCGGCATGTCGGGCGATTCCTCCATGATGGGCGGGATGTCGTCACCGACCGGAGTCTCAGGCTCTGGCACAACCGGCAGAGGAAACACCCAGACGGCCAAAGCGCAAACGAAATCGCTGGATCATATTTCCAACCAATCCGTCATTGACGTTGTTGGCAAACGACGACTGATCGGTTCGAATAACGAGCATACACCGGCCGGTCAGGTCATGCTCATGGCCGCCGATGGAACGATTGAAATCCAATCCATTAAAACGAACAAACTGGAATTGGACCGCTACGAAAAACCGGTGGCCTCAACCACAGGAATGGGCGGCATGATGTCGCCGTAACAGAATGGTCACTTCCACCATGTCACTTTTCGGAGTATCCCGTGTCGCAATCGGAACAATGGACAGTCAAGCGACTGCTGGAATGGACGACCGATCATTTCAAAAAACACGGTTCCGATTCACCTCGGCTGGACGCGGAAATCCTGTTGGCCCAGGCACTCAAATGCAAACGCATTGATCTGTATCTCCGTTTCAATCACGAGCCGACCGAGGCGGATCGGACGCGGTTTCGTGAGACGGTCAAACGCCGCGCGGCCGGTGAGCCGGTCGCGTATCTTGTGGGACACAAGGAGTTTTACTCGCTTTCGTTCGAGGTTACACGCGACACGCTCATCCCGCGACCAGAAACCGAACACCTCGTCGTCGAATCGCTTGATCTGCTCGCCAAAATGGGACATCGGGACGATTTGTGCGTTTGCGACGTCGGGACGGGAAGCGGCGCGATCGCGGTGGCGATTGCCAAAAACGCGCCCAAGTGCCGCGTCACGGCAGTTGATCTTTCGCCGGAGGCTCTTGATGTGGCCAAACGCAATGCCGAAACGCACGGCGTGACCGGTCGCGTGACGTTTCTTATCTCCGACCTGCTGGCCGAATTTCCTGAAACGCCGTTGTTCGATCTCGTGGTCAGTAACCCGCCTTATGTGAGTGAATCGGAATTTGCCAACCTGCCCGCCGGCGTGAGAGACCATGAGCCGAAACTTGCCCTTGTGTCCGGGGAAGACGGTACATCCGTGATTCGAAACCTGGCCGTGCAAACAGTTTCACGATTGCGCGAAGGCGGCCATTTCCTTGTCGAACTCAGTCCCATGATCGCCGGACAAGTCGCCGAACTGCTACGGCAACAAGGCTGGCACGACGTTCGCATCCTGCGCGATATGGCAAATCAGGAGCGAATTGCCGTGGCGAGAAAGTAGCACCTCACGAAACCTTCTTTTGCAAACAACAGCCGGGAACGGAGTGTAGTATCCCTCTTCAAAAATACCGTTCATTAAAATGCCCTGCAAGGGCAAAACATAATTGCCCAGGGCAAGCGGTACTCCGCGAAGCCCTGGGTAACAAGACCCAATACGATATTTGCGACACTGAAAGGGTCGGACAAAATGAAGTTTGACAGCATAACAGTTCCCGCCTTGTCTTGCATGTATTTCACTTCAGAAAGGCTTCAAGTTCCGTCTTGGCCGGTAGGGACGGTTGTGCTCCCAGGCGGGTGACGCTCAGCGCAGCCACAGCGGTCGCGATTTTCACCGCTTCGTGCAACGGACGGCCTTCGCCGATTCCACAGGCGAGTGCCCCGCTGAACGCATCGCCCGCAGCGGTCGTGTCAATGGCATCGACCTTGTAACCCGGTACATGAATCCCCTTGCCCGGCGATTCCACGAGCAAACTCCCGTCACTGCCAAGCGTGATGATGGCCGCTTTGACACCCAGAGCAAGCAGGCTGTCGGCGGCGTTTTGTGCCGTCGCAAGATCAGTGACCTTAATCCCGGTCAGACGTTCCGTTTCGTTTTCGTTCGGTTTGATCCAGGTCACATCCCGCAAAATCTCAATCGGCAACGGTTCATCCGGTGCGGGTGCCGGGTCGAGAATCAACGGCACACCATGCTTTTTCGCCAGTTTTGCGGCACAAGCCAGCACATCAAGCGGCGTTTCGAGCTGCGTGACGACCACATCGGCGGCTGCAATGGCCGATTCCGCCTGTTCAATATCGGCGGGCGATAAAAATCCGTTCGCCCCCGACGCGACCGAAATCAGGTTTTCGCCGTTTGCATCGACAAGGATCAACGCAACGCCGGTTGCGTTATCGGTGTCACGAAAGACAAAATCCGTGTTGATGCCTTCTTTTTGATAACCCACAACGGCCTGATCGCCGAACATGTCCGCGCCGACCTTCGCGACAAACGTGACTTGGGCACCGATTCGCGCCGCCGCCACCGCTTGATTGGCACCTTTCCCCCCCGCGGCCAGGACAAACGTCCCGCCAATGACCGTTTCGCCCGGCGCGGGAATGCGCTGGGATTTGACAACCATGTCGGTATTCGAACTCCCGACAACAACAACTTTTGCTTGCTTTGGCAAGGTGATTTCTCCTGAATTTTTACGGTTGGAACAGCCAGGGCGGTCACGGCGTGACCACTGCTGGATGATGGGATGGCTAATGAACCGCGTTGGTCAACGCTTGTCAGCACGATACCAGGAACCGACGTCAATCGTTTGAAACGGAGGGACATCATGATTCTTTGTCTTTTGCTGGTGCTGTGGGTTCTGACTTTGTGCTGTCGAATGTGTGAAATTCCCTTTTTGAACCAGCGTTGCCGTTTCGGAGGCGATTCCAATGGTTGCGATATTTCCCGAGTTGAAGGTCAAAAAATCCGACTCGATGCCATCGGAAAAAATCACGCCATGGGTTGGCATAAACGATTCCACCATGAGTTTGTCGCGTTCCCCAAGATAACCGCCGATCAGGTCAATCCTGGTTCGTTGACTGCGGAACGGTTCGCGAACGGCAAAAAAAAGCTGATCGTTCCGCAAGTTTGCTGACTTTGGCGCGGAAGATTTCGGGGCGCGGTTCAAGATACGCTGGATACCGTTGGACATATTGAAAACCGAACTGAGCCAACCGGTGGAACCGGCTTGTGTTGACACGATGATTCCCGAGGACGATTGTTCTTCGGAAGCGTCTTTCCATTGAATCCTGTATCTTGCCGAAACATGTGTTGCCGCGCCAATGAAAAGGTCATTGAATGCCAGAAGCCGTTGACCATCGTTGAGCTTCGCCTCAGCCAGGAACACCTTTTTTTCCGGATATTGTTTCGACATCACTTGCTCGACCGCTTCGGAAAAATCGGACACTGTAAACGGCAACAACACTCCATCGAAGCGTGCCGGATCGGGATTGACCGCGATGATTGGAATCCCGCCGGTATATTTTGCAGTGTTGGCAACCAAACCATCCTGCCCGACAACGAGAACAAACGGGACATGCCCCTTGAAAATGAATGACGGCAGATAAGAACGATCAATGACCTTGTTTCGCACAACCATCGTGAGTTGTTTTTGAATTGACGCAAGCGATTGTTGAAAAACGTCGTGTTCCTGCTCGTAATCACTGAAATCGCCTCCCATCGACTCAATCCAAAATTTGGTCTGGGCTTTGGTGTTACAGCGTTCCACCAAAGCTTCCAGCCGAGTTTTATTCCGGACAATAATCGCGTATTCAGGTTTTAACATCGTGTTATTGGTTTTTGGTTTTTCATTTCACCACGAAGGTTTCAACGACCAATTCCCTCTGCGAAAACCCGCGTTATCCGCTGATAAAAACTTCATGTCCCTTCGTTTCTTCATGGTGAAAAAACGTGAACAACTACCCTTTCTTTTTGTCCTGAACCAACGTTTCCAGCAGATCGGGTGTAATGTTCAGGTTGCCAATTTTTTCCGCATTTTCGGCAAGCAACCGGAAAGCCAGGGCAAGGTGGGTTCTCGGATCGTTGTTGCCGCCAAGTGCCATGAGTGTTTTCCAGTCGAGTTCCTGATATGGCTTGAGCGTTTTTTCCAGAAGATAGCCCTTGGTGTCCGCGTCGATACGGTCGTTCTCCGCCTTTTTACCGATCAGTTCCTGTCGCTGGTTTTCCACGGAAATGTCGGCTTGAATCTTCATTTCCCGAAGCGTTCGCTCGTTTTCCGCCTGCTGGTGCGCAATGGAAATATCGGCTTTCAGCTTCATTTCCCGAAGTGTCCGCTCGCTTTCCGCCTGTTGGACTTTGGCTTCCGTTTGCTTTTCCGCAATCTGCTTCTTTTTTTCCTCAACTGCAATTTCCGTGTTGAGTTCACTTTCCTTGATGATCCGCTCTTGTTCGACGGCAAAATTGCGACGTTCGAATACGGCGTGGTCCGCATCCTGTTGTAGCTTCTCACGGGTTTCCGTCTCCAGTGCCCTTGCCATTTCCGGCGTTGCCTGCACTGCCAGGATATTGACGCCCAGAATTCCAATTCCGAGCATTTCAAGGGTTGACGACGCCCGGAGTCCGGCAAAGATTCGTTCTTCCACCTGTTTTGCGGCGCGTATGGCTTCTTTCAGCCCCAGTTCATGCACAAATGCCGACGCCGCTGTTTGCGATTCGTTGATGATCGTCTGGTTCAGTTTTTCGGTGTCGTTCTTTTTCCACTGGCCTTGAGCATTCACCGTGAAATCCAGCATATCGGCAAGCTGAATCGGTTTCTCGACGCGATACGTCACCTGTCCCTGAATGGTGATCTTTTGATAATCCCGTGTGATCTCACTAAAGATGAACGGCAGACTGTTGCTTCCGATGGGAATGGTCACGATGGACGTGGTCGGCGCATAGTAAAAAAATGAAAGACCGCGTCCCTGACGTTTGATTTGACCGTTTTTGTAAACGATGACGTGCATCATCGAATCGAAATGAGCGAATTTGAATCCAAGCATTGTGAAAATGCCCCGTAAAACCAGGAGAGAAAAATGCATACAGTATTTGTATTTTAATCCGGTTCCCAACGAAAATCAATAGAAATCATTGCTTTCCTGCTAAAAATCATACAAATGATCACGAGCTGGCGGGAAAGGCTTTCGGATTCCAGGTGGCTGACAAGATACGTTTTACCTGATACTTTCCGGCGGGGAAATCGGGAAAATTCTCTTGATTTCCTCCTGAGTCGGACGGCGACCGTATTCGCAAATTTCAAACGCTTCCGCATATTTGACTTTCCTGCCGACCTCTTCGCCGTACAATTCAATCAGTTTCGCACGGTATTGGTTCGCAATAGCCGCAAACCGGTTTCGGAACCGCTCCACAACCTGTCCCCGAAGTTCTGCACGAGCCTGTGGGTCCGTCATCGCCGCGACCGCTTGCGCGTTACGAAATCCCAAAGCACCGTCTTCGACAAACTGCGACTCCATCACCATGAGTGCTTCCACCTTTTTCTCCATCATGTCGTCAATCGCAACGACAATGTCCGCAGTGAACGGGTTTGGCTTTTGGAACGAGTCCGATGAGTACAGGAAAACCGGGGTTTTCCGCAGGGCGGGCACATCGGGGCAGAAGAACGGAACGCCCACCATGTAGGCGGAATCCTGCATCAGAACCCCGGTATAGCGATGGTCGGGGTGATAATCGTTCGGACGATGGCCGATCACCACATCCGCGTTCCAACGCCGGATTTCCCTGGTCATTCTCCGGCGGTTTTCGAGGTTCGGTTCCAGTTCGCCGTCATGAATGTCCCAGACAAGCGTGGTGGTGCCGAGAATCCTGGCGGCATCTTGTGCTTCCTGGTAGCGGCGATTGGCGAGAACGGCACCGGCCTGGAACCAGTGACCGATGTCGCCGTTGGTGACAGAAACAAACTCAACATGGTCGCCGCGCTGTCCCCAAAGCACGGCAGTGCCACCGGCGCGAATCTCCGCATCATCGGGATGTGCGCCAAAGCAGATGATACGCAATTTGCCGTCATCGGGGATTTGCGCATCGGACGCAATCCCACCGTAAGGTTTCGGGACGTCTTGTTGCGCCAAAGCGGCCATATTCACGGCAAAGACCATTGCCATGACGAAAAAACATCGGATTTTTTGATTCATCGCTGTCTCCTGATCGTGATTTTGGGGGAAACTCAATGGGTAAGACGGAGTGTCAAGTCCACACATTGATACTTCACTATAACAAAAAACGATTTCAAAGGGAATAGAGTACTGCCCTGCCAAACTTATATATTGTGAACAGTAACCGGGAACTTAGGTGACCCACGCAAAAACAAGCTGTTCCATCAGAGCCGCGACGGTCACCGAGCGGTCAATCTGCTCAATGACTTTCGTGGCTCTGATTGAAATGCTCACGTGATTATTGTACGACTCCTTTGGCCGGATACTACCGTTGCCGGAAGAGTGATTCGAACCGCATTTTTCGGTCGGGGCCACCGAGTTCGGGGTTGAGAATTTGCAGCATTTGGAACATCGACTCAGCCTCTGGACGTTGTCCCGTTGCGATGAGCAAACGCAAGATCGCTTCTTTCGCGTCCCACCACGCATCGGAACGAGCCGACGAACGCTGTTCGACGTTGCGCCAAAGTCTCAGCGACAACTCGCGTGACGATGTGTCCGGCTGGCGTTCCAGAATTTTGGCAAGCGGTTCAAGCAATTCCAACTCGCCGGGCGACTGCCGGAGCATCTGGCCGAGCAAATTGACCGCCTCTTGCGATTTGCCCGTGTCGGCCAATGCGTCGGCGCGAATCACGTCGAGCTTGCGGTGGTCCATGGGTGTGACGACGGGCAAGTCGGGGTTTGTATGTGTCGAGTCAGCGGTCTGGAGTTTTTGTTCGATGATTTGCAGGATGGTCAGCCGCATTTCGCCAAGTGCCTGACGATTTGCCGTCGGAGAAATGTCGGTCAGTTGTTGCAGGTGGTCAAGTGCCGCCATGAGTTGAGTCATGTCCCACTGCCGCATGGTTTGCAGGATTTGTGTGGTGTCGGTAATTTTTCCCTGGGCCGCAAGGACGTACAGCAACATCGAATCGACGGAGAGCCGCCATTCGGGCGACGCCTGTTGGTAATTCGCAATGCCGATTTGCAACATTCGTTCGACCGACTGATAGACCGCCGAAAGATCAACGCCGGGGTTCGACGCACGATTCCGTTCGATGACATTCGCATAAAGCAGACCGTATTTCGCCATGCACAGCAGGCATTGTGCGTCGGCGTCGTTCCAATCGGCAACGACCACTCCGCCGGTGTTGAGCAACCGGCGGTAAAACCACGAAACGGCCTCATTTTCCACGACAGCGTTCACGTCCGCTTTCGCAAGCCGCAGGAGATCAAAGCATTGATCGGCCAGATGGACCGCATCCAGCGCGGCAGGCGAGCTGTTCGTGATCATCACAATCGCATCGATCGCTTCGCGGTATTGTGACTGGTGGATCAGCAGTCGGGCGGTTTGCACACGAAGCGATTCCGCCTGTTTCGAGTTAGGCCAGGTCAGGTAATGCTCCTGTAAGAGCGACAGATAGTCGTCGAGCCGGGTTTCGTCACCGGTCTGCAAACGTCGTGCTGCATAATACACCGCCGCAAGGTGTGCATCGATTGCGTCACGATGCTTTGAATGCGACATGGCCAATGCGCGATAACGGCCAATGACGGTCTGCTCGCGACTTTTCATCTCGACATCAGTGGTCAACAAATCGGCGGCTTTTTTCGCCATGCGGAACGATTCCGCCGGATTGGACTCGTCCGTTGCGGCGGCAAGCCGGTCGTAAAGTTCGACCGCATCGTCGATTTGCCCTTCCCGTGCAAGGGCATCGGCCCGCAGTTCGACGAATACCGGATCATTTCCGAAAAACCGCGATTCGGCCACCATGATCCGCCCGGCACGCCAATGCCAGTACGGGGCGCAATCGCATTCGAGCCGTTGTGTGATTTCGAGGACTCGGCGTCGGCATTCGGGGAGATTCGGTGCGGTTGTCGTACCGGCGATTTGCGGCAGACTGCTTTGCGTTTCAATGTTGCGTTTCCAGAAAAAGAGATACGCCTGCAATTCCGCGAGCAGCAGTTCGGCCACGTTAATGCCAGTCTGTTGTTGCAGTGACAGTGCGGCTTCAATGGTTTGCAGTGCGGCATGAACACGGGTTTCATCCCGCAGATCAACGGCCAAAAGTAACTCTGTGGCCACAAGTTGCGAGCGTTGATGCGACGTCAGGAAATCATTGTTCCGCAGACGTTCGGCAAGTGACACAGCCTCGTCATACTGCCGCGTCACACGATAACACGCGATCGCCTCGAAGGTCGCAAATGTTGCCAACTTGCCGATTCGGGGATCAGGGGCAAACATTGGTCGTAAAATGGCAAGGGCTTGCGTAATCCGTTCATCCTGTTGCCCTGGTTGGCATTGTGCGAGCCAACGCAAGGCAACGGCCTGTTGCAAGCGGAACAGTTGCGCGAGCGTCATTTGCATCGCCGTTTCGGGGCTCATGGCCGGTGACGTCGGTTGACTTGCGATGCGTTGCGAAACGCGTTCGCGTTCGACGTTGATGATAACAAGCGTTTCGGCAAGTTGATCGGCGGCCTGCAATGAAACGGCATGGGTTGCGTTCGCGTCATGGAGAAGCAGTGCGGAGTATGCAAGTTGGACGTTGATCTGTTGCAGGCGAATCATCGGAACGAAAGGCGTATCGGCAAACCGGGCGTCGGCGTCATCGCAAATTTGTGTCAGTTGCACCCAAACCAGCGGCAGGTTTTGCGGCGCGGCGTTACACAGGTCTTGTTTTTTTGCCTGCATCAACGCCCGTGCGTATCCGGCCTTTTGTGCCGTGGTGACCGAATCCGACGCGATTTGTTTGCGGCAGTAAAAGTCAGCAAGACCGGTCAGGCCGAGTTCAATCAACCGGTCGATGTACTTTTGTTCGCGCGGCGTCAATAGCGGTCCGATGGCCGCCGTCTCAAATTGATACCATTCGTCAATAAGATAATTCTGCGATGACGGTGTGACGGTTTGGGATGTGGTGACTTGTACTGAGTTTTCGCCCGGGACCGTTGGGTTCTGTGACGTTGCAGGTTCAATTCTGAGAAAGTCGCTTCGTTGGGCAAAACCGGATCGCGTGGCAAATGCCATGCAAACGCACACAACCACGGCGGTCATCAGTGCTGCTTGAGGGCGAAACGGCAATCGGGAACAAAGAGTAGCGGAGTGACCGGATTGGGGAAATATCATGTTTATGTGGGGGAAGACAATTTCAGAGCCGCGAGGGTCACCGAGCGGTTAGTCCATTTCAAGTCGTCGAATACGTTCCTTGGAAGCGAAGACTGCAATGTCAAACTGGAATAGGGTACAAACGATAACCTCTTATCCTCAACTTCAATATCTTAACCCGCCTGCGAGAAAAATGCAACTCTTGGGGTTTGTACCAGGACTGGCCGTCAGAGTGGAGTTCGCGGTTGAAGGCATCGGAATCAACGGTGAAATTCCTTTGGTGCATTTCGTTGCAATCCCGGACAGTGGCTAAAACTCATGCTTGCTTTTCCCGTCCGTGGGATTACAATGAAATGATAGCACAAAGGAGTGGATGCAAGTGCTTTTGTTTGACAATTTTACGACAAGAAAAAAACTGTGGGTAATGAGAGGGGAAGCCATGTCCGACGAAAAAAAGGTTCTGATCGTTGCCAAGTCGCAAAAGGAAGTCGAACAAATCGTCAAACCGGTCGTTGCCCCGGAAAGCATCGAATATACCGATTCCGCCATCGCGGCAATCGCTCGGCTTTTTCATCACGATTACCTCGGCGTTTACGTTCATGGCGACATGACTCACACGATGGTTCGTGAACAGCTCAACGGCAATCGTCACTCCCTGATCGACAATCTTCCCGTCGGCGTGGCTTTACTGAACGACAACTGCAAGATTTACTGGTCGAATCGGCAATTCAACACGATCGTTCAAAAAAAACCTGCCCGCGGCGAAGGATTTTACCGTGTCCTTGACAAACCAAAGGTGAGCGGCCCGGTTTATGCTCCCTTTGCCGTTGCGAGAACGGCCAAAGAGCCGGTCGTCACGCGGCTAGACAATCTCAAGGGCTGTGATTACCAACTCCATGTTGTCCCTCTTCTGAACCATCAAAACGAAGTCCACGGTTTCATCGCCGTACTTGACGACATCTCAGAATTGACGAAAATCAACCGCAAACTCGAAGCCCTGCACGATGCTGTCGGCGGTCTGGTCGATCTGACCCCCAGCGAATTGTTCAAGATGAGTGCGGACGACCGGATTGAACTGCTTAAGGCGAATATTCTCAGATTTATCGACGAAATCCTGAAAATTGACGTTCTTGAAATCCGCTTGCTGAACCCCGGCACGCAGGAACTGATCCCCTTACTTTCGATGGGCATGCCGCCGGAAGCGGAAAACCGGCCACTGTTTGCCCGTGCGAAAGACAACGGTGTGACCGGATTCGTTGCCAAGCTGGGCAAAAGTTATTCGATCGACGACACACGGGATGACCCGATATACATTCCTGGTGCAATAGACGCAAAATGTTCAATCACCGTGCCACTCAAATTTCACGACCAGGTCATCGGCACACTCAACGTCGAAAGCCC
>Ga0099364_10003175_pt1 | contig 25703 bp, 18 predicted proteins | sample TergutTh196P3_FD_73070 | JGI IMG/M metagenome (GOLD analysis project Ga0099364, IMG submission 73070) | Microcerotermes parvus P3 segment gut microbial communities from Pointe-Noire, Republic of the Congo - Th196 P3 | ecosystem: Host-associated > Arthropoda: Insects > Digestive system > Gut ...
TTGTTTGCAGTCGCGAATACATACCCTTCTCTCACAGCCGCAACCGCCGTCGGATCGCCGTCAATCGCCGTGATGATTTTATAACCGTCCTCACCATACTTCACCCATTCTCCTCTGGCGGAAAGCACGGACATTATCGCCGGAATCAGGATATCCGAAGGAGCAAATATAGCGTTGAAATCATCGATGTTCTGTACAGTATCCCTCAGACGGTTGAACGCTATTTCGACGTTCCACTCCGTAGCCACCTCGGCTACTATTTCAAATCCAAGTTCTCTCGCCATCGCTTCAAAACCTGATTTACGCTCAACGGCATTTGTATCGTTCAGATCGCCGACCATCTGGATAACCTTTACGGTACCATATCCCAAGTCTCCGGCCGCCTGTTTCATAGCCTCCGCGTCGACGCCCGCGCTCTGCTCATTGGAAAAACCTATAAACAGCGTTACGTTTTGCATATCGGTCGGCTGCCTGCTTAGCGCAACAAACGGGATCCCCGCCGCTGCGCAGTCCGCCGCTGAAGATACGATTGCGTCGGAATCCTGAGCTATCGCCAGGACAACCTGCGCTCCGGCTGAAATCAGGTTTAGTATCTGCTCCTTCTGCCTTGCCGCATCGCCGTCAGCATTGGCGATCACCAGCTCTACGCCCATTTCCTCAGCGGTATCAATGGCGGATTGCCGTACTCCCTCGAAAAACTGAGAGATGAGAGAACATATCGACATACCGATTTTTATCGGTTCCTGAGCCTGAGCAGAAACGGTGGTCGCAAATATTAAAGCAGTGACAAGTACGATTGTTACAAACCTTTTCATTTTGTTATACCTCCTGTTTTTTTGCTCTATTTAAAAAGCCGGATTTTCGGCTTTTTAGCGTTTCCAACAGCACTACAAATAAAATCACAAGCGCGTACACTATGATGTACATATGAGCGGGAGCCGAGAGCACGACGAGAACGTTCGAAATCAGCGACATGAGCAACGCGCCCACAACCACGCCGGGCGCTACTGTGCCTTTGCCGCCGAACATGCTTACACCTCCCAGCACAACGGCTATTACGCATCTGAATTCCATGCCCTGGCCGCTGGACGGCGGAACAGACATGGATTGCGCGGAAAAAATGATTGCCGCGATCCCACACATCAGCCCCGAAATTACATATACAAGCGTTCTGATTTTGAAAGCGCTGATGCCTTTTTCGTGCGCGGTCTTTTCCGAATCGCCCAAAGCATAGATATGGCGGCCGATTTTTGTGTTGTTTAGCAGTAACTGCACAACAATCGTCAAACCAATCGCCACTAAAACATGCACCGGTACCGAACCTACCCGCAAACTGATAATTCTGCCCCAAAACATGGGCATGGGAGAATGCCGGCCGCCGTTTATGATCAGAGCTATTCCGCGGTACATAAACATCGTCGCCAGCGTAGGCAGCAATGAATATACGCGGAGCATGGAAACGATCACGCCATTCAGCGCGCCGGCGCACAGACCGACAAGAAGACTGGCAAGCATCATTCCCACCATACCGACGTTCATATTTTTGTTTAATATCCACATCGTCGATGAACAAAGAAAGACGATGGAGCCCACGCTCATATCCAGTCCTTTTGTAATGAGCGCCAGCGCCATGCCTATGCCCGCCAGAATCAGCACGCTCGACTGCGCAAAGATATTCACAATATTTCGACCTGCAAGAAATCTCGGATGTATGGTTCCAAACACCACGATAAAAACAACCGCTATCGCGTAGAACAGATTGGAATATACAAACTCCTTGACTTTAACGTTGTTTGACAACATATTCTCAGCCCGTCAGCTCATCGTGTATTTAATAATATTCTCGTTGGTAATCTCATCATCAACCAATTCAGCCGCCACTCTGCCGCGCGCCATAACGAACACCCGGTCGCTCATTCCCAACACCTCTTCGATTTCGGAAGATATCAGTATCACGGTCACACCGGAATTTACGATCTCATCGATCAGCCGGTATATTTCATTTTTCGCGCCAACGTCTATTCCGCGCGTCGGTTCATCCAAAATGAATATCTTAGGGTTCCTGTGCAGCCATTTCCCAATCACGACTTTTTGTTGATTTCCGCCGGAGAGCTTACCCGCCAGTTGAAATGGGCTTGGTACCGCAATGGAGAGGTCGTTGATCGCTTTATTTGTGATTTCCGTATCCTTTTTTCTGCTGATAAGACGTAAAGGCCCCGATCGCAATTCCTCCGGCTTCGTTATCGTGATATTAACGTTGACGCCAAGTTCCAAAAAAAGCCCCTCATCGCGCCGGTTTTCCGTCAAATACGCAATACCCATATCGATCAGGGCTTTCGGTGTGTGCTTTACCACTTTTTTACCTTCGACAAACGCCTCTCCCGACTGGATCACATCCAACCCCATAAGAGCGCGCATCAACTCCGTGCGGCCTGATCCAATCAGTCCATACATGCCCAGCACTTCGCCGCGTCTTGCTGACAAACTCACATCCTTCACGGCGTCCGTTGTGATGTTTTTTAACTCAAGCACTACTTCACCCTGAATGTCTCTTTGCTTTTTTACAAAAAACTTCCCGGCTTTATCACCCACCATCATGCTGATAATATCGTCTTTCGGTATGTCCTTAGCGAAGCCGGAACCGGCGTTTTTACCGTCCCGAAGCACATATACCCGATCCGACAGCATTAGCGCCTTATCCAAATCATGGGAAATGAAAATGATCAATTTGTTTTCAGCGCGCAGTTTATTGACAATATCAAACAACTTTTCACACTCGTTTGCGGAAAGCGAAGACGTTGGCTCATCCAAAATAATGATCTTGGAGTTTTTCAGCACAGCCGACATGATTTCCACGAGTTGCCGCTCACCCATCGCAAGAGTCTGCGCTTTTGCTCGCGGATCGATTTCTATGCCAAACGGCTTGAAGATTTCCAGCGTATTTTTGTACATCGCCTTTTTGTCGAGAAATGGGCTGTGTTTTTTCGTCAGAAAATTATCAATAAACAGGTTTTCCATAACCGTTAATTTGGGAAACAGCGATAACTCCTGATGAATAAACGCAATTCCCTCTCTTTGCGCGTCAAGCACATTATGGATGGATACTTCCTTTTCCCTGATGAAAATCCGTCCCTTGTCCGCCTTGATGACGCCGCCCAGAATATTCATCAGAGTTGATTTGCCCGCTCCGTTTTCTCCAAGCAGGGCAACTACCTCGCCTTCATTTACGTCAAAGTTCACGTTTTGAAGAGCTCTAACACCCGGAAAACTCTTTGATATCTCTCTAAGCTCTAAATACATTAGTTATCCATCCATCTTTTCGTCGATATTGCGCGTCGCGGCGGCTGAAACCGCCTTATTTCTATTTCTTCTCCATCTGGCCCCAGGCGAGATACGGATTCGGGAGCTTTGTGCCTTCCCCGATTTCATACCCTCCGGTTACGTGCAGTTGCTCGCCGGTGACAAAACCCGCCCAGTCGCTGACAAGGAACAGCGCGGCATAGGCGCACTCCTGCGCGGTGCCGCCACGCTCCATCCATTGCAACCCGTCCGAATACTTTACGAACCCTTCCGGATCCTCCTGTCTGGAAGTAGTAAGATCAAACATCTCTGTATTGATATGTCCGGGTTTGAGTTCGTTTACGCGCACGCCGTTTCTGGCTTCATCTATTGCCATGGCGCGAGTCATCGTATGGATAGCGCCTTTCGTGGCGCAATACGCCACCGACCCTTCGTTTCCGGTCGTACCCAACACGCTGCCGACATTCAGAATGCTGCCCTTTTGCTTGCGTATATACGGCAGCGCGTGCTTCATCGCGACGAAATACGCCACGAGGTTACAGTTCATAACGGCCATGTAATCCTCAAGAGAAGTCATATCAATTGGAACCTGGAGGGGAAAATAACCGGCGCAGTTTAAAAGAATATCCAACCGGCCGTGTTCCTGCGCGGCGAGATCAATACACTCGCGCAGACGGTCAAAATTTGTTACGTCGCACTCAAGGTATGTACATTTTCCGCGGCCCCATGAGTTGATCTCCGCCTCCAGGGCTTTTCCTTTATCCACGCTTCGCCCTACCGTTACCGTGTTGATTCCGGCCGCGCAAAACGCTTCAACGCAAGCCTTGCCGATACCCATGGTACCCCCCGTCGCAAACGCCGCCTTGCCTTTAACGCCTTCCTCTATTGTTTTGTAATTCATCATCTCGAAACCCCTCCCAACCTGAATTGAATTATTCCACAGAAATGTTAGAGAAATGTTCGTTAATTCCCTGAATGCCCTCAAGACGAAATTTGTACACGCTTCCGTTATGCGGCGCGTCGAAATCATATCCCTTTGGAGCGGCCGACAGACGGACAACTTCAGCGGCAGTCGTTACATACAAGTCTCGCAGATCGTCTCCGCCAAACATGACGGAAGAAGTCTGACCGCTGGGCACTTCTATCCTCCGCTCCTCTTTCCCCTCCGGATCATAGCGGACAACGCAACTGCCATACCAATGCGCGGACCAGATGTATCCTTCCGAATCTACTGTCAGACCATCGGGAATACCGTCCGTGTCCGGTATTTTGACGCAAGTTTTTTTGTTGGCTGCGATTCCTGTTTCCGGGTTGTAATCGTATCGGTATATTTCGCGCGTGACTGTTTCGGTAACATACATGTAACTCTGATCGGGCGAGAAACCAATACCGTTCGGCAGATGAAATCCCTCGTCGAGGATTTTAATCCGGCCGTCGCGATCAACGGAGTATAATCTTCCCTTCGTATAAGCTCCATCCTTCACCTTTTGATCATAGAATGTCGTTCCAAAAATAAAACGCCCTTTCGCGTCAGCGGCGGCATCATTTGAGTGAAGCGCCTGTCCGTCGCACTCATCCGCCACCAACCTCCACCCGTCGCACTCATTCCAGAGGTATACTCCCTGATGCGTCGCACAGACGAAACCGCCGCTGTCATTCATGGTAAATCCGCTTACATTCTTTCCTTCCGCAACGGTTCTTACCCGCTTCTTAGCAGGGTCATAACAAAACAGCCTGCCTGCCAGCATATCCGACCAGTAGAATAACTTTTCTCGATAATCCCACATGGGGCATTCACCGCAGCGATAGGGCTCATCAGAAATAATGGTATAGGGTAATTTGGCCGATTCCATAGAAAGCTCCCCTCAATTAATGAATTTATTTGTGTTTGTGAAATTAGAACTGAAATTCAAACAACATTCATGTAAATAAAGCAAAATTTACATCATTACATTATATTTTCCGCATGCTTATTAGTTATTCGTAATTAATATACATTGAAATATCACGCATGTCAATAGGCCTGCGAAGAGGAATATGAAATATTTAATATTATCAATGTGAAACATATATTCAGTGCTTGTCAAAGAATATCCCTTGACTGCCCGCTTATTTTTTATTACCGCACTGAATAGTTACAATGATAAAACCTGAATTTACAAAGGATTTTTTCATAGAATAATATTCCATGTTATCAGATTTTCTTAATACTATTGTTCCCCATCAATTCCGGTGTAAACGCAATATGCATTTTCTTGCCATTCGGTTCCTTGAGGCGCTGTAACAGCAAATTTGCAGCCTTTTCACCCATTTCGATACTGCCGTAACCAAAGCCGGTCAACTTGATTTTTCCCACCCGTACCGTGTTGGTTTGTATGGCGCAAATAACGCTGATGAAATCCGGACAACTCACGTTGTGGTCTTCCAGCGTTTCAATCAAACCCATAGACATGGATTCATTTGACGCAAACACAGCGGTAAATGGCATTTTTTCTTTCAGCAGCCAATCGGCAAAAGCCGTGCCTCCTTCGTATTTAAGGTCTCCGTAAAAAATGGCGTCCTGCGGCGTACTAAGTTTTGCCGCCTCCATGGCGTCTTTAAAACCGCGTACCCTGTCCAGCGAAGCGTTTGACGTACGGCTGCCGGCCAAGTGCGCTATTTTCCTGTGTCCATTGCGGATCAGTTCGTTTGTAGCCATATATCCAAGTTTATAATTATCCAACGCCACAGTGTCCGTCTCTGTGGAACGAAGATAACGGTTGGCGAATACAACGGGAATTTTCACCTCCTCCATGGCTTTCAGCAAAGCGGGGGTTTCTATGGCGCTCAGCATAATCACGCCGCAATATTTGCTGTGATCTGCAAATTGCAGGCAATTTACCTCTTTTTGCGGGTCATAGTGGCTGCTGTAAACAAAAACCGTTTTGCCGTCCGCCGCCAATATATTAGTCATACCTTTGATGTAATCAAGGTAAGCGACAAGCTCCAGATCTTCCACAATCACTAAAACAGTATCTTTATTTGTCTGTTTTGCGCTTTTATTTTTTTGTCTGGGTACATAACCGCATTCCTCAATCGCGCGCAAAACAGCCTCTTTTGTCGTCCGGCTGACTTTAGCGCCGCCGGAAACAACCCGGGATACCGTAGCGCTGGATGTTCCAGCTATTTTTGCTACATCGTGAACGGTAACTTTCAAATCCAAACTCCTTTTAGTCTGTATTTACAGGCAATATAAATGTAATTTACATTTATATTGTATATCTAATGCTGCGCTAAAACAAGCCCTCGCGCGTCATGTTTCATGACGAAGCGCGCTTTGGCAGAATAAGCGATCCACGCATGGCAAATCGTTGTCGAATTTTATGAAATATATGGAATAGTAAATTAAGTAGACATCAATTGTAAATGGCATTATTGTTCACTCTATCCCCATTTTTTTCACAAATACAGAAAAATGTAAGACCAAACGCAGTAAATTTTTGGAAATGCCGGGGAAAATTATCCCGTGAGAGAAGGCGTTGGTGGAATCAAATTGATTGGTAGTATCAATAGTCCCCTACTATTATAAAACGGAACTTTAAAGAAGATATTCACCGCGTAATGTTCGGATGTATCGAAATAACAAACTAACATGCTTGCCCCGAACCCCGCAATACTTATACGGGGTGACAAACGAGATTCTTCCTGATCTCAGCAATTCGATACGGCTGTTTTACCGGGAAACAAATTGAAAATTGCCGCTCAACCAATTTCCGCGCACTTTACCGCGATGGATTGAGCATCCAGGCCGTACTGTTTTGCCAGTTCCTGATAGGTTCCGGAGTGAATAAACCGAGGGCGGCCGGATTCGTCCAATAAATTTAACGCGTATACCTGTCCCGGCGGCAGCGGCAGCTTGTTATGCGCCGCGTATTCATAAAACCTTCGCGCGAGGTATCCGTTGTTCTGCTCTACAAATAAGAGTTTTTTGCCTTGTTGCAGCATCTCAGCCGACAGCTCGCCGTCGAATGACGGCATATCGATCACCTGTACCCTTGTTCCCTCGCCTCGCAGAATATCGTATGCGCCGAGGCATTCATGTACTCCGCGTCCTGATGAAATCAGCGCGATGCCGCCCTCTTCCGTCAGACTGCGGCCCTTGCCGATTTGAAAATCGAAATCGTCGTCATAAAGAACCGCCGATCCTGCGCGCATTATGCGGACATAAACCAGCCCTTTGTTCCCTTCCATTATCCATTTCATAACGCCGACCAACTGTTGCGGGCATGATACGTCTATGATGCGGAGTCCGGGTACGGTATCAAATACCATCAAGTCGTCATTGCCCATATGTGTCGCTCCATTGGTGGCGGTATCCAGATTAGGCCCGGTTGCCAAAAAAGTAATATCCAGCCCGTGCCCTTCGTTCAACCATCCTGACCGGCTTTCGATATCTTCCATTCTCTCCTGCTGACCCACGGCAATCCGACGCATCACCTGCCAGTTAAAGAACGGGCAAAACGTACTTGTCCATACGTTATAACGTAAAACTGCATATGCCTCGGCGATATTCATCATATTAGCTTCGGCAATCCCCACGTTGATCCCTCTGCGTTTGTCAACGTGACCGATCCCGGCCATCAGTCCGGATGTTGACGCAAGATCCGAATCGATCGACACAACGCGCTCGTCCCTTGCAAACACTTTCATGCATTCGCGCACAACATCCATACAAACGGCCTGTCCGCCTTTTTTCAGACTGGGGATGGAATCCTTTTCGTATTTTATCGTTTTATCGCGTTTCGGCGCGCGGACACAGACCGCTTCGACCGGTTCATATCTGACGCCTGCCTCTGATAAGGTGATATTCATGCCTTGTGCGATATCGCCAAGGAGCTTTTTTTGGTCGGCGTCCAAACGTTCATACCTTGCCGACAGGCGCCCTTCCCGCCTTTTCAGCTCGTCTTTCTGTAAAGTACGCTCGCTTATATAAACGCTCTCCGATAACGTAATCTTATGCTGGTTGAAATAATTTGAAAAACTGCCTTCACCCTTTTGCGACAAGCACATAACGGCTGTGGGCTTTCCGTTCCTTCGGCCGTATTTAAACTCGTCGAGGGCATACAATACGCCCCCCACCGATCGCGCATCCGCCTCAAAAACGTTCCACCCAAAAGCTTTGAACTGTTTCGCGATAGTCCGGTTCGATGGATATATCAGCTCGTCTGATTTGTCTAACTGCCCGTTATTGCAGTCCACCATAACGCAAAAGTTTTCCAGGCCCGCGTGCTTAGCGTACAGTACGGGTTCCCAAGCAATCCCTTCTTGCATTTCCCCGTCGCCTGTCAGCGAAAAAACGTCAAATTTCCCGCGCCCCGCCATGGCAAAGCCTTGCGCAACGCCTATACCCTGCCCCAATGGCCCCGTAGAAACATGTACGCCGGGCAGGATCGGCCCTGGATGGCCATTTAGCAGGCTATCACAGGAACGTGAATTCTCCAGAACTGAAGCGGCGAAGTAACCCAAATCCGCATAGACGGAAGCGAGCGCGGCGATCGCGTGTCCCTTGCTGAGTATGAATACGTCCAGATCCTCTTTCGCAGGCTGCTTCGCATCGTATGAAATATACCCACCGTAATACAACGCCACCAGAGGTATCAACGCCGAGAAAGCTCCGCCCGCGTGAATCCCGCGATCAACGGCGCTGTATCCCTGATCCAGCATGCTTATACGCAATTGCGTTTCTTTTGTTTGCAGCAGACAAACCCAAGCGTCTTTGAAGTTGTCCGTCATTTGTCCTGTATTCATAATTGTCCTCCTACCCGGCAATATGACCCTGTTTTGAGTCGTTTCAACGCGCATATTCGTCGTAAAAATTTTTCCTCCCCACCGGTTAATTGATTTTTCGAGAAGCCATATTAGTCTTTGAGGTGAGAAGTTAAAACGAGCTGATTTATTATAATCGAGAGATCAGATAAAACAAGCGGCCGGGAATTACCTCTCCGCCACTGTTGTTGATCTGTGATAGTGTCTCTTATGGGTCATAAACGTTTTCGGACAGAAAGTAAAACGGCTGCGGCCGAGTTTTCGGGTTGCGGGATCGCAGTTTGAGAAATGAATTTTTTATTATGAATTATATTATTATTGCATTTGTTTTAGCGACATAGTATGATAACTAAACATTTCACGTACAACTACGAGGAGGTAGAAAAGTATCATGAAAAAATTACTTGTAATAGTGTTGGTTGCTCTTATGGTTGTCGGCACTGCCGGTTTCGCGTCGGCGGCAACCTTCAGGGCGGGTTTCGTAACTCAGGCCATGTCAAACGAGTCACAGGCTTTCTCATGGAGAGAATTCCAGAGGCTGGCCCCCGAATTCGGTTTTGAAATGCAGGTATTCGCCGGCGAAAATGAACCCCAGGTAGAGGTAGCCGGTATCGACCAGTGTATCGCCGAAGGCTTCGACGCCATTTTCATCAACCCAAGCAGCATCGAGTCCATTATCCCCGCCATAACGCGCGCAAAACAGGCCGGAATAATTGTCGGTATGTTCTCATCCCTGCTCCCTGAGGAATACTGGCCTTTAATGGACTTCTTCTGCGGTTCCGACGATTTCCTCGGCGGCGAGCAAGCCGGTAAGTTTGTGTCCGAGCAGTTCCCCAACGGCGCGAATTTTGTTGAGGTTGGCGGTCAGGCAGGTCATGACGCGCAAATTAAACGCCGCGACGGTTTCCGCGCTGGAATCGCCGACAACATCAAGGAACTCGACTCCCAAAACGCTCCCACGGGCTGGAATACTCATGAAGCGCTTGCTATTATGGAAGACTTCATCGTGCGTCACGGCAGCGAAATCGACATCGTGTGGTGTCACTGGGACAACGGCGCCAGCGGCGTTATTCAGGCCCTTCAGAACGCGAATATGGAAGATGTCTTCGTAATCGGCGTTGACGGAAACAGAACCGGCTACGCCCAGGTACGCGCGGGTACCCAGGCCCTCAGTGTGGGACAGAGCTTTACCAATATGGCGACTGAATCCCTCAGGAACGCAAAGACGATGCTCGAAGGCGGGACTGTTGAAAAGCTTAACTGGATTCCCCTTGACATGGTCACCATTGACACAATCGACAGCTTTGTAGAGCCCGATTGGTAAAAATCAAAACCTAAACCTTGGGGGCTTTGCCTCCAAGGTTTCCACTCTTTATTTTTTATATATATGAGAAGAGGAATAACAGGTGGATAATAAAATAGATAATAATATTATCTTATCAGTCAAAGATGTGAGCATATCGTTCCCCGGAGTTAAGGCTTTGGATAACGTTTCCATAGAATGCCGTCGAGGAAGCGTCCACGGAATAGTCGGCGAAAATGGCGCGGGTAAGTCCACCTTAATGAAAATCCTCTCGGGCGTATATACAAAAGATACCGGCGCCGTCGTGTTTGACGGCGAAACGATTGAGCGCACCACGCCCATCCAATCCCTTAAAAGAGGACTTAGCATAATTTACCAGGAATTCAATCTCGTAAATACCCTCACTGTCGGTGAAAATATTTTTCTGGGCCGTTTCTCGGAAATGAAAGGTATGCGGAATATACATAAAAAAGCCCGCGAGCTCCTTGACAGCATAGGCAGCACTATTGACACGCGCAGAATGGTTGGGGATCTCAGCGCCGCCGAAAAACAGATGGTTGAGATAACCAAGGCGCTGTCGTTTAATTCCAAACTGATAATCATGGACGAACCAAGCAGCAGCCTGACCTCCGATGAACTCAAGCGTTTATTCTCAATCATCGGGGATTTGCGCCAAAAGGGCGTCACGGTTATTTATATCAGCCATAAGCTGGACGAAATATTCGAACTCTGCGATATTGTCACGATTATTCGTGACGGAAGAGTTATTGATACCAAACTCATCGGCGATTTGGATCGAAGCGAACTGATTGCGAAAATGATAGGGCGTGAAATTGAAAACGAATTTCCTCCGCGGCCGCATCGTGTCGGTGAAACGCTGATGGAGGTTAAAACAATTAAGACGCGAAAGCTTAAAGATATTTCCTTTGAACTTAAAAAGGGAGAAATTCTCGGATTTGTCGGTCTTGTGGGCGCAGGCCGCACAGAGATTATCCGGGCAATTTACGGCGCGGATAAAGCCAAAGAACTTAAAATATTTATAAACGGGAAGCTCGCCAACACGAAAAAACCGCGTCAAGCCATGCTTGAAGGCATCGGTCTTGTCCCTGAAGACCGCAAGCTCCAGGGCTTAATCCTACCATTTTCGGTACAGGAGAATATCGTCATGGCAAGCTTGGGTCGAATTTCGAAATTCGGATTTATAAATTCTTCCAAAGAAAAGGGTATCTCCGAAAGACAAATAAGGAATCTCGACGTAAAGACCCCGTCTCCGAGTACGAAAGCCGTGAAACTTTCGGGAGGCAACCAGCAAAAATGTATTATGGGGCGCTGGTTTGAGATCAACCCGGACATTCTCATACTGGACGAACCGACCAGAGGCATTGACGTCGGCACCAAGTATGAAATATATGTGCTGATTAAAGAAATTGCGGAAAAAGGCGGTTCCGTTATCATGATTTCTTCCGAACTGCCCGAAGTGCTTGCAATGAGCAACCGCGTCCTTACGATATGCGAAGGGCAAATCACCGGGGAATTCTATCCCGAATCAGACTCGGCGCACGACATAATGAGCGCCGCGATAGGTTGACGGGGGAAGAAATATGACCAATCAGCTTCAACTGGGAAAAATAAGTATCGAAAAAAATCAAATTACTCAATTTCTTTTGGAATATCTGGTTTTTTTCGCAATATCGGTTCTTGTCATCGTAACAGCCATTTTACAACCGAACTTTTTGACGGCTCAGAACTTTACCAATCTAATGAGACAGTTCGGCCCGCTCAGTTTTGTCGCTCTGGGCATGACGTTTATCATTATCGGCGGGTTTATCGATCTTTCGGTTCCGGGTTTAATTTCTCTTGTGGCAATCATAACCCTGTCATTGATGGATTCCATTGGAGAGGTCGGCTCAATGCTGGTCGGCCTGGGACTGGGAACCGCGTTGGGATGCCTGAACGGCTCGGTGCTTGTGATTTCCGGAGCTTCAACCCAGGCAAAAGCTTTGTTCATTACCTTTGGAATGAGTCAGCTTTACGGCGCCATAGCGCTGTATTATACCGGCGGAAGATCCATGAATACAACGCTTATTAATCACTCCATGCCCATAACCGCCTACCTTGGCACGGGGATGATAGGCTTCCTTTCAGTGTCATTTGTCGTGTTCCTGTTTTTCCTCGCCGCGCTGTACATTTTCCAGACAAGAACGTTTCTCGGAAGGTGCATCAACTATACGGGGGGAAACATTGTGGCGGCCGAGCTCAGCGGCATACCGACAAAACGCATTATGATTCTGATTTACGCCATATGCGGCTTTATGGCCGCCGTATGCTCAATTATTCTGTTTTCCCGCGTTACCGTGACGACGCCTACAGTCGGCGCAAATTTTGAACGGGACGCAATTATGGCCGTCGTCGTCGGGGGCACTTCCCTCATGGGGGGGAAAGGAAATGTCCTGCGCACCATGATGGGAGTTTTGCTGGTTATTTTGTTGTCTAACTGCATGAACCTGATGGGCGTTCAAACGCATCTTCAGGAAGTGTTGAGGGGCGCTATTCTCGTTATAGCCATATGGCTTGATCATCGCAGGCACAGGTAGAGAGGAATATCAATATGAACGTTAACATGCATACGCTAAGAAAACAAACATTGCATGTACTGTCACAGCAAAAGGCAATTATTGCGATCGCTTTAATGCTATTTGCCATGCCGTTTTCCAATTCAAGATTCTTTACTACGCTTAATATTCTGAATATTTTCAGAGTGGCTTCACCGAACCTGATTATCGCCTTTGGCGTTACGCTTGCGGTTATTTGCCGCGGCTGCGACCTGTCCGTGGGCTCCGTGATGTCACTCTCGGGCATTATAGCTATTAAATTGATCAACGGCGGAATGAACATGTATCCGGCCATGCTTATTGCCGTTTTGTCAGGCGCAGTGGTCGGTTTTATCAACGGATTCCTTGTCGTGCATCAGAAAACCGAGGCGTTCATAATCACTCTGGGCATGGGTATGCTGGTAAAAGGCGTCTCTCTGTTGCTTACAGACGCCAATCCCGTTCCCGCCAGAAGTTTCGAATTCATGATGATCTCAAACGGAAGTACTTTCGATATCCCCAACATTATGCTGCTCATGATTCTGATAGGGATTTTCACCTTTTGGCTGCTGCGGTTCACAAGTTTCGGGCGGAATTGCTATGCGCTCGGCGGAGATTATGAGGTAGCCGAGTATTCGGGTATACCCGTCATACGCACAAAGTGGATTGCTTTTACCATCACGGGAACATACGCGGCCATTGCGGGAGTGCTTCTCTCTTCTTATATGAATACAGGCGCGGCCATTTACGGAGATCCAATCCCACTGATGATCAACTGCGGCGTCGTTATCGGCGGCACGTCCTTTGCCGGAGGCACAGGCGGCGTTGTGCACAGCTTTATCGGCATCATGGTTATGCAGCTTCTTAGAAACTGCATGAACGCGTTTCGTATCGATCCGTATATTCAGCAAATGTTCCTTGGCATTGTGATTGTATCAATCATATGCATGGACTGCTACGCCATCAAGCGCAAGAAGGAAGATGTGTAACGCCGGCGGCAGGGTAATTCAACATTAATGGGAAATGCCTCGGGGTTGAAACTGCTCCTTATCCATCAGAATTTTCCCGCGCAATATTACAACATAGCCCGGCATTATGCCACCGACCCCGCCAATACCGTGGCGGCGATCGGTGATGCGAATAACGTCCGCCATCGCCCGCGCATACCGGGCGTTAATCTTTTGGGCTACCCCTCCCCGAGGCCGCCGTCCCGTCATACGCATCATTATCTGCGCGGGCATGAGGAATGCGTGCGGCGAGGACAAGCTGTTGCGCGACTGCTGAGCCAGATGCGGGATCAGGGTTTCATCCCCGACGTGATTCTGGTACACCCTGACTGGGGCGAAGGACTGTTTATCCGGCTTGTCTACCCGGATACGCCAATCATGGCCTATGCGGAACACTGGTCGGGGTTCGATGACCCCACGTTGGATTTTGACCCGGATTCTCCGGCTTCCCCGGATGAGCGCTGCATGGCGCAATATTCCAACGCCACGCGGGCGCTGAGTTTTGCCGGAGCCGACGCTCTTCAGACGCCCACGCGCTTTCAGCTCGACGCTCTGCCTCCGATCTTCCGGGATCGAACCGAGCTTTTGTACGACGGCGTGCATACGGAGTACTTCCAGCCCGACGATTCGGCCGTCTTGGAACTGCCGCCGGCAAAGACAACCGTAAACGCGGAAAACGCGCCCCTGCCCAAATGGTATCCCCAGAGTCAGGAATCGTTGACCCTTACCCGCAAGGATACGGTGATCACCTTCATCAACCGCGTTCTGGAGCCGTTCCGGGGCTGGCATGTCTTTGCCCGAGCCCTGCCGCGCATCCAGCGGGCCTGCCCGGAGGCGCACATAGTGATCATCGGGCGCACCGGAGCGCCGGGCGCGGGGGGTTACGGCCCGCCGCCGGATCCGGGCGTTCACAAGAGCCGGAACTGGCGGGACGCGCTGCTTCAAGAATTTCAGGACAGACTGGACTTTTCCCGCATACACTTCACGGGATTGATTACACAGAACCAAATCCGCGCGGCCATCCGCCTCTCACGGGCGCACGTCTACCTGACATGTCCTTTTGTGCTTTCGTATTCTCCGGTGGAGGCAATGTGCTGCGCCGCGCCCCTGATTTTATCCGACACAGCGCCCTGCCGCGAGATCGCGGATCACGAGGCCGAGGCCCTGTTCGTTGATTTCCATTCCCCGGAGGAAGTAACCGAAGCAGTGATCCGCCTTGTCCGCGATCCGTCGCTGGCGAGGCGGTTGGGTCTTGCGGCCAGAAAACGCGCCGTGTTAGAATACGGCTTGGATGTCTGGATGCCCCGATGGACTCGCGTGATTGAGAACCTGGCGGGCAGGGGCGGCTTTGCCGGGAGCAATGACGAACACGCTATTCAGCAAGGAGGATTATATACATGATTCACAACAGGTACGCCAAATATGCCAATTACGCTCCAGCACACAAGAGCGACGTTCTTAAACTGCCCGCGCGCGAGGGACGGGCCGCGAGGGACGGGCATTGCGGCGACCGGAAGCGGCGCGGCAGGAAGAGCGCGGCAATAATAATGTCGGCAGGGCTTGCCCTGCTTTCAGCATTCATCCCAATGACCGCACAGGAGGCCAAAGCGGCGACAGACCCGTCTTATATAAGCGGCGGCGGCGGCGGAAGAAGTTCCGGGGGGGGGGATACACCGGAAAATAACGGCTCTTTTATCGGCAGCAACATTGGAAATCAGGCCGGCCCTGCCCTGGTGACGCAGGGCGGCGAACTGATCGCCGGGCCGGGCATGGCGGCTGCCGTCCGCGAGGAATACGGCCTGGAGCTTTTCGGCATCGCATCCACCGGCAGGATACATTACGACACAAGCCCCCGTCTGGATCTGTCCAGCACACACCTGATGACGGGACTTTCCCGGGGCTGGAATATAGCGCATAACCGCCTGACCCTCGGCGCGTTCTTTGAATACGGCGCCGGTTCTTACGACTCCCAGGCCGTGTTTGAAAGCGGCCCCATCCGCGCCGACGGCAATGTCCGTTACATCGGCGGCGGCGTACTGGGCCGCATGGACTTTGCGGAAAACGGCCGGGGGAGATTTTATGCCGAAGGATCCGGCAGGGCGGGCAGCGTGCGTAACGAATTCAACAGTTACGGGCTTAGCGACTTTCTCGGCAACAACGCGAAATTCGCGTCCAACTCGGCCTACTTCAGCCTGCACGCTGGTCTGGGCTATTTGTTGAACATCTCTGAGAGATCAATGCTCGACATCTACGGCAAGTATTTCTGGACGCGGATTGGGGGCGATTCCGTATACATTTCCGCGGGCGAACACATTGAGTTTCAGGACTTTAACTCACACCGCCTGCGCATTGGCGGACGCTTCAGCCATACGGTGAACGAGTCTGTCAAAGCCTATGCCGGCACGGCGTGGGAGCACGAGTTTGACGGCAGGATCAGGGGTTCCGCCAACGGCTATTCTCTCGGCGTTTCAAGCCTTTCCGGCGGCACGGGCATAGGCGAACTCGGCCTGCTTATCACGCCCTCCGAAACCATGCCCCTGTTCATCGATCTTGGCATACAGGGCTATACCGGCAAGCGAGAGGGTGTGACAGGAAGACTGGAAATAAGATGGGAGTTCTGATTAACTTAACAGGGACGGCATTCCGCCGCCCCCGTCGGATGTAAATGCAACGCGGCGGGCTGTGGCGATCATTCATTGCTTCCCTCTTTCCGGGAAAGAACCGACGCCGCGAAATGTGCGGCTCCGACAGCCTGGCCGAATTGCGCCACGGTGTGCGACATATCTGCTTTAAGATCTTTCATCAGCGGCGTGTGCGCGAGGCTGCTGTCGCCCGCTGTAAAGTCCGCGGCCACTATCTCGTTCGCGCCTTCCCTCATAAGCTCAAAACAGTTCCTCCGCTTTATGAACCTGCCGTACAACACTCGCGATTTCACGCGCGGGCAAAGTATGTATTCGGTTTCCTTCCAGGTGACCGCCAAATACCTGCCGATCTCACGAAATATACGCCGCGCCTCGGGCTTTCCGCAATCTGCAAGCTCCATTATGTGTTCGAGCAGGGATTTACGCATATCATTGGGATATGTCGTCACATATATCCCGCCGTCTTTTTCTTCGATAAAACCCTTGTCAAAAAGTTCCTGATAGAGCGCGGGAGCGCCGTCCCGGAAATATTGGAGCGCCAGTCTGTACGCGCCGCTTTGGCTTGCATATTTTTGCAGCGTTCCGTGAAGCCCCGTGTTAAAATTACTCACGCTGCGCAGGTCGTTTACGTCATACTTTCTTGCCGGATAATTTCCTATGTCGATGACGCAGTTATATACTTCAAGTGGAATTTGCGGTATTTCGCCGCTCTCGTCGATCCAGCCGGTTCCCAGTTCAGTGCCGAGCGTATGAGCGAAAACTCCGTTCGATATCCCGGCCGCGCTTTCCGAATGAGCCAGTTCCGCCGCCGCGGTATACGCGGCGAGCGAACCGTCGTTTGCAATATGCACCGCCCCGCCGGGCCTGCAATGTTCCAGTAACATGGAATTCAGTTCAAGCAGTCTCGAAAATTCCCTCTCATAATCAGGAGAATGCTCGCGTATTCCGCGCGTTTTGAAAGTCTCGCCGCCTACGATCTTATCGCGTATGACCACGTCGGGGAAGCATACTCCTATTCCGTCAAATATTTTTTCCGGAGTTCCAAACTCTGCTTTTGCGGCGGCAAGCGCCAGTTGCATATCCTCGTATGACGCGTTTTTATCCAGCATTGCCGCGCGCAGCTCTCTCGAACGGGCAGTTTCCGGCATAAAAAGCGCCATGCCCATAACGCGCGCAAGCAACAGTATCGGCTCAATCAAAGATTCAATATTCGTCATATAGCCGGGGGACCAATCATATTCCTTTACCGCCGCGATACGGCCATTTTTTGCGCCGACTACTTTTATATCCGTGCCGCCTATATCCATGCCGCAAAGAACCGCGTCCCGCGAGGCAAAGACCGCGCTCTTAAACGCGGAAATCGCGTTCGAATCCGCCGGTTCGGATTGATCGGCGTCCTCCGAACATTTGCCGCGCACAATTTCAAATCGAAATGGAGGGAGTCCCATAGACGCATTTACGCGATCGGTCACATTCAGGCACTTTCCGTAACCGTTACGGCGCAAACGAGCGACTTTGGTCTCGAAAACTTCGTCAAGCGAATCGCAGAGCTCCGCGGCATACTCGTCTTCAGGGTTTAGATAAACCGTTATGCGCTTACCTCCAAGAACAGAGATAAGATTATATATATTCGCGTAAAAATATTCCCGCACAAACTCATTTTCCTCCGCGTCGGCGGCCAAAGGTACGCCGATTGGATAACGCCGCTTCTCCCCTGTTAAAAGTTCCGTCACGCAAAGGACGGTGGTTCCCTGGGAAGAAAACGCGTCCCGCACGTCGCAGAGATACACGCTTTCGCCTTTTTTAGCGCGTTTTATAAAATCGCTTATCATATTTTTCACTCCGTTCTATCCTGCGGCGGCATACGCCGTACGCACGATGATCTCCCGCTGAAGATCGGGCGCGAGTTCCGTAAAGTAGGCGGTATAACTTCGAGCATATGGCTTTTCCAAAAAGGAATTTTATTTCGCCTGAATTCATCGATACCCTCCCGTTTTATCTCAAATTTATCCTGTGGACGAACAGGCAGCGAATCAATATTCACGCGGCTCATCAAAATCCCCCCTATCGCGGAAACAAATCCGTCAGGGTTTGAACCTCACGACAGTTCACCCACCGGATCTTTCCGAACCGCTGCCTTGGGCGCCGACTATCTTGACGCTGCCGGCCGTCTCGACGGTTTTGGTGGCCAAATCGCGTATTTCCGAATATGCTTTGTCCAGCTTGTCCTGTAGTTGTTTTATGGCCTTTGTCGAATTTTCCAGTTCCTTTTCAAGGTACTGTACCTTATCTTCAAGCCGCGATATGGTGTTCTTCCGCTCAAGTTCCGCTATTTCGGATTGATGCTTGTGTTCCGTGGTCAGCTTTTCCGTAAGAATGAGTATGGCGGATTCCTTTTCAGACTCTATCAGGTTCGGTATGTCCGCTGCTTTCGATTCGAGCGTTTTTATATATTCCGCTTTCGATTCCGCCGATGCCAATAATTCCCCGGCTTGCGCTTCACGCCTCTCAATCTCTGATTCCCGCGCGACCTTTTCATCCTCCCACATATTTGTTTCGCGTTCGCGCGTTCGGGTCAGGTTATATTGATAATCCTCGGCTTCGCGCGCACGTTCCGTTTTCAAGCGTTTCGATACGGCGTCGTATTCGGCCTGAAGCTCCGCATTGCGTTGCGCAAATTCCGTGTTTAAGAGATTTAATTCCTCCCTCGCTTTTGTTTCTTTTTCATTACGCTCCAACTCGATTTCCGCGATCCGTTCTTTGCCCGCCTCTATCGCCAACGCCAGTTTCTGCAATTCACGCCCGACGCCGTACAAATCCTGCAGGCGCGTTTCCTCCGCCGTTATAGCCGCCTGTAAATCGGCATATTTTTCATTGAGTTCTTTAGAAAATATCTTCTGTTCCACGGATTCTTTAGCGGATGCTACCGCCCGTTTTTCCACGCGTTCTTTTTCTTCCCTCTGCGGGTCAAGTCGGCCTTTTTCATGCGCTTCCGCTCGTTTCAACGCTTGATTAAGCGCGTCCAGTATTTCCTGTTTCGTATTTTTCAGCGTTATCTCCGGTTCCGACATCTTCGTCTCTCCCTTTTTTTAAAAATTCGCGGACGGCGTTTGTTGTCCGTTGTTTCCTTATGCCACCATAAAAATTGTAGTATACGTTTGACATCTTTTCAATCAGCCATAAAAGGCTATCGGCGCAACACGACACGGTTCACCCTTTTTTATGAAAGCCTCGACGCCGCGAAATATACCGCCCCGGCAGTCTGATCGGATTGCGCCGCAACGCGTACGCGAGGCTGATGTAGTTTTTCGGCAAACGCGGCCCGGTTCGTTACAGCGCCTGCTCAGTCCTCGCAATTATATCGTCCTGGGTTTGTTTGGAAAGGACGTTGAAAAACGCCGAATAACCCGCGACGCGAACAACAAGGTCGGTATATTTTTCGGGATGAAGCTGAGCGTCAAGCAATGTCTCGCGCGAGACCACGTTGTACTGAACATGAAAGCCGCGAAGAGAATCGAAAAACGCGCGCAGGAGCGTGATCAACTTCTCACAATCCCGTGGTTTTTCGAGCATCAACGGCGAAATTTTTTGATTCAGCAAAACGCCGCCCGTTATTTTATCGGTTTCCAGTTTTGAAACCGACTTAAAAACGCCCGTCGGGCCGCTTTTGTCCGCGCCGCGCGAGGGTGAGCAGCCCTCGGCGAGCGGTTCGCCGGCGCGGCGGCCGTCCGGGGTAGCGCACGTGCCCGCGCCTTGGGGCACGTTGGCGGATATGGACGACGTTCCGGCGTAATAGCGGCCTCCTATCGGCCCGCGCCCGAAGCGGGTGTTTGTATGCTTTAATATCTCGTCGATATAACTGCCGTAGCCCTCGACCAGCAGACTATCCACATAATCGTCGTCATTTCCGTATTTGGGCGCGGCCAAAAGAAGCTCCCGCACGCGCTCCCCTTCTTCACCCGCGAAATCCGAGCGCAACGCGTTCCAAAGCTCCTCGCGGGTCACGCTTTTGTCCTCGTACACGCATTTTTTTATCGCGGCCAGCGAGTCGCCGAGGTTCGCGATGCCAACCTGCAAATCGCTGATAAAATCATAAACCGGGCCGCCCTCTTTGATATGCTTTCCCCGGGCAATGCAGTCGTCGGTCAGCGTCGAGCAGAGTATGTCGGGTACTTCCTGTTCCAGCGCCATGTCCGCGCACGCGTCGAGCACCACAGCCTGACGGCAGAACTCGCGCACGAATATGTCCCACGCTTTCATAACATCGCCGAAGCTCTCCATGTTCAGGAAATGCCCCGTTCCTTCGCATACGCGTTTGCCGCTTACGAGATCAATACCGTCATTGAGCGCGATCATCAGCGTTTTGGGGAAATTTAAAAAGCTCATCCCGGTGGCGCGGTAGCCCCATTTTCCGGGAACGGCCACCTCGACGCAGCCTATCGCGCTGTAATCGCAGGCGTCTTCCTCTTTGACCCCAAAATTTATAAATGACGGAATGATGATCTCATCGTTGTTAAAAGCCGGCATTCCGAAACCACAGCGTATCACCTGTATGCACTCGCGCATGAAATCGTCGCTCAAGCCTTTGTGATAGCGAACCGTGAGATTGGGCTGAGGCAAATGACATCTCGCGACGGTGCGCAACACCAGATAGCTGACCTCGTTTACCGCGTCCCGTCCATCGATCGTCCTGCCTCCGATAGTGACGTTCTGATATAGCGGGCTGCCGGCTGAAAAGCGGGTATGCGTCCAGCTTCTGATTTTGTTCAGGGATAAAGTGCGCAGCCACAGGTTTTCCAACAGTTCGCAAGCTTCCTCGTCGGTCATGCCGTCCTTTTTGCTTTGTTTGTAATAAGGATACACATATTGGTCGAACCGCCCATACGAGAGCGAATGGCCGTTGGATTCAATTTGCAGTATGAGGTGGATAAACCACACGCTTTGCACGGCTTCGTGAAAAGTTTCCGCAGGGCGCATTGGAACCTTGCGGCAAATGCGAGCTATCTCTTTAAGCTGCATTGCTCGTTGAGGTTCGGCGCGTTCCGCCTGCTCCTCCGCCAGAGCGGCGAAACGGAGAGCAAAAGCTTCAACGGCGTCAATTACGATAAGCATCGCGCGGTACAGATAACTCTTTTTCAAATCTTCGAATCTGAAAAGCTCCAGGGCAGATTCAGCAACCAGCACACTCTCGCGCACTCCGAATAATCCCTCCCGCAGAACGCGGTTATAATCGCACGCGATATGTCCGTCGCCGGAGGTGATATTGCCCTCGGTTTTTATAATGCCGAGATCGTAGAACATCCGGGCGTTTTCCGGGAACGCCGCGTATCCTTTATCTTTCAGCGTGCGGCCTTTCCAATACGGATAAATATCCCGTAAAATTTTTTTGTTTTCCTCGGTAATCGTAAATTTATCCCCGTCGCGTTTTTCAAATTCGTCCAGTTCCGCGACCACCCAATCGATTGCGTATTCGGGAAATATAGGAGCGGCGCGGTCTCTGCTCGCCTGATTTCCGACTATCAACGCTTCCGGCCCTATGTAAATCGACATGTTGCGCAGCACTCTGTCCAGCATATAAGCGCGCTTTAGGACCACTTGCTCCTGTTCGGTTTCGCGGTAGCTTTCCGTGGTCAGCGCCGCTCTTTCCGTGCAAACCGCAGGTTGAACGCTGAGCAGTTTTTCGCGCATCGCGGCGGTACCCGGGTTTAATTCTCCAAAGTATGCGCTCATTTTTTTATTCTCCTTTTGCGACTTCGGCGGCGCCGATTATGCCTATGTCATGTTCAAGCTCAGCCATTTTGAAATACACAGGCAGGGGTATATGATTATACCTGTCGAATTCACCGCGTACCCTGCCGAAAAGAACCTCGCCGAGATTAACGAGCCCGCCGCCGAAAACAAATGTGTTTATATTAAGCATCTGATAAATATTAAACACGCAGACGGCTATATAATGCGCCATTTCCTCTATGATTTCGATCGCGACCGCGTCGCCGGCGTCAAGCGCCCTCCGGAGACTCGCGCCGTCAACCCCTTCCCTCGGGAGCACGCTTTTCGCTCCTTTATCCAACTTTGACTTCACATGCTCAGTAATGAACAAGCCGGACGCATAGGACATAAAGCAGCCGCTGTTCTCGCAACCGCACGGCAATCCGGCGTCAGGGGTTGCGACCATATGCCCGCATTCTCCCGCAAATCCGTATGAGCCCTGAAACAGCTTTCCATCGATTATTATTCCGCTGCCTATCCCCGTGCCGAGAACCACATAAACCATATGTTTTGCGCCTCGTCCAGCGCCGTATCGGTACTCCGCCAGCGCCGCCGCGTTGGCGTCGTTCACGAGTGATATCCGCGAACGCAGGCGTTCGCTCAGATAGTCGCGCATTAGAAAATTTTTTATTCCGGGCATTGCCGACGTCATAAATATGCGTCCCTCTTCCTGTAGTATAAACGACGGCATACATACTCCGACGCCTGAAAGGGATTCTTCGGTAAGCCCGTTATTTTTCAAAAGCGTTTGTATGTTCTCTATCAAAGTGTCGGAGAATTCGGGACCGTTTGCGGAAGGGTCGGTCGGATGCCGCATTCTTTCAATCATCACGCCGCGACTGTCGAAAAGGCCGTATGCCACCTTCGTTCCGCCCGCGTCTATGCCGATGACATATTTTTTATCCATAAGCCTTCTCCTTATTGCGTTTTAACGTAATATGTACGTATTATAAGCTATGCCATTGCGGATTTGGATACTGTTGCGAGGTGGTTTTGTGAAAGGACTTATATTCAATATTCAAAAATTTTCACTGCATGACGGCGCGGGAATTCGAACGAGCGTTTTTTTTCAGGGCTGTAATATGCGCTGCAAATGGTGTTCGAATCCGGAGTCGCTGGAAATAAGACCCGAACGGCAGGACGGTAACGCTAAATATTATTCGGTTCCGGAACTTATGGCCGAGCTTATAAAAGACAAAGTTTTCTATGACGCAAGCGGAGGAGGAGTAACACTCACAGGCGGAGAGCCGCTGCTGCAACCCGAATTCGTGAGCGAACTTTGCGAAGCGCTGCGCGAAGCCGAAATAGGAATCGCGCTGGAAACGTCGGGCAACATCGACGAGGCTGCGTTTCAAAGTGTGATCCATAAATTTGACGCTATCCATATAGATATGAAACACTATAACGCCGAAGCTCACGAACGCGGCACAGGAACCGGCAACGAGCAGATTATGCCGAACATTATTACCGCTCTTGAATCAGGCGTACACACAATAATACGAATACCGGTGATACCCGGCTTCAACGATTCACCCGAGGATATTCGAGAGTTCGCCGATCTGCTTGGGCGAATTGGCGCGCGCGACGCGCAGCTTTTACCATTTCATCAACTGGGCGAAAGCAAATACGAAAAACTTGGCGCGAAATACGACTATTCGGGCGTCACTCAACTGCAGGAAAAAGACCTCGCCCTATTCATGCGGATTTTGGGCGAGGTCGTGCAAAATGTTCAAATCGGCGGCTGAGATTTTGCAGCTCGGTATAACGCCCCCATCCTGAAGGCGACGAAAACGTATTTTGTCCAAATTACCCAACACCTAATTCAATTGCAAAAATATATAATTATTATAATATTTTTGCATTGTAATGCAAAATTTTATTGATTCCGATGCATATTTGTAATAGAATACACATATGGAGGTATTCGCTATGATTGCGCGGAACGAGTATTTAAACCGGCTTATCAGCTTTCGCGATAAGCAGCTTATTAAGGTAATCACCGGTATCCGCCGTTGCGGAAAATCCACGTTGCTGGAAATGTATCGTAACGCGCTTTTAAAAAGCGGCGTTCAAGAGCGTCAGATTACCGCCATTAATTTTGAGGATGCCGAGTTTGAAGCGTTAATGGAACGACATGAGCTGTACAGCTATATAAAAGACCGCCTGATCCCGGACAAAATGAACTATATTTTTTTGGATGAGATCCAGCATGTGGAAGAATGGCAGCGTGTGGCTGACAGTTTATTCACTAAAAAGAACTGCGATGTGTACATAACTGGTTCAAACGCCTGGCTTCTGTCCGGTGAACTTGCAACGCTGCTTTCCGGGCGGTATGTCGAAATAAAAATGCTCCCGCTTTCTTTCTCGGAATATGTATCCGCTTTCCCGGACAGAACGGAATTATCGAAAAAATACAGCGCATATCTGGTCAACAGTTCTTTCCCTTATACGCTGGAACTCAACAACCAAAAGGATATTCGCGCATATCTGGATGGAATATATACGTCGGTAATACTCAAGGATGTGGTAAAAAGAAAAAGAATCGCGGATGTTTCCGTATTGGAAAGCGTCATAAGGTTCATGTTCGCAAACATCGGAAATCTGTGCAGCAGCAAAAAAATCGCCGATACGCTGACTTCCGGGGGACGAAAAATCTCGGTTCATACTGTCGAAAACTACCTTAACGCGCTATGCGACAGTTTTATACTGTATAAAGCCGGACGATATGACGTGAAAGGCAAACAATACCTAAAAACGGGAGAAAAGTATTACCTGGCGGATATTGGCCTTCGCTATTACCTGTTAGGCGCCCAAAAAGCGGATATTAGCCGTTCTCTTGAAAACGTGATTTTTCTTGAATTGCTTCGTCGGGGATATGACGTCTGGATCGGAAAGGTCGGGAACGCGGAGGTAGACTTCATCGCGACAAATGAAAACGGGGTGGAATACTATCAGGCGTCGGTCACCGTCCGCGATGAAAAAACGCTTGCCCGCGAACTTTTTTCGCTGGACGGCATTCCGGATCATTACCCGAAATATCTGCTGACTTTAGATGACGATCCGGTTGCTTCACATAACGGCATCAGACAAATCAACGCCCTTGAGTGGCTGCTGTGTCAAGATTGTCTTTGCGGTAAAGCATAAAACTGATATCTGAGCATGAACATGAAAACGCGCAGGAAATGGAAGAATTTTATTTCCGTGAGCTTATTCGATTAAAAAGCGAGCAAGGAATATCCGATAACAGAGAATACCATTACGATACACCATGTACGGTAGCAAATCA
>Ga0099364_10003176_pt1 | contig 25702 bp, 23 predicted proteins | sample TergutTh196P3_FD_73070 | JGI IMG/M metagenome (GOLD analysis project Ga0099364, IMG submission 73070) | Microcerotermes parvus P3 segment gut microbial communities from Pointe-Noire, Republic of the Congo - Th196 P3 | ecosystem: Host-associated > Arthropoda: Insects > Digestive system > Gut ...
TACTTCTTCTCTGTTACACTCCATTGGTGACCTCCTTAGTCTTCTGCCGATTTCTAAAGAGGTCATTTTACTTCATGCTGGTTTTTCGCACGAAGCGAGCCTCAGCCCCGAAGTTTGTTACACGGTCCTGGGTGCTGCTCTGGTTGTCCCATCCTTCTTGTACACTATAAGGGTAGGTCGTCTTGACGGGCGAGGGGTTTGTTGTGGGGCAATGCGACCGGTGCTTGTTGAGGAAGGGGTTTGATGGCTACTGATTTTGAAGTCTCGGTCTGTCCTGAAGTACTTATTTGGGTTCGTGGTCAGCTGGCGGTTAGTCTCGATGAGGTGTCGAGGTTTTTGATATTGGTGAAGCGTGGATGTCAGACGTAAATTCATTCACCACAAGCGCACTGCCGCCTAAAGCAGGAAGGTTTAGTGGACCCGAAAACGTCTGCCAATACAAACGCTCAGGGCCATCCATATTCCAAGTGCCGGAACCGCCCGCAGGAGGACCACCTCCTGTAGACGAGGTAAACCCTGCGAAAGCAGATGCAGGGAAAAGCACCAGCGCGATCAGGGTTAAGAGTAATAATCTTTTCATGATACATATCCTTTCACTTTTTCTATGCGCTCAATGTACCATGCGGGTGGACTTTTTTTGATAGAGTTGTACAAAGAAAACAGAGCCCCGTTTCTGAGACTCCGTTTTCTTTCCGAGAGACTTATGTTACAGCCCCGATGTTATATTGCGTGGGATAAGTTTCCCGCGTACGCCCTACTGCCCATTCAGACTATTGGCAATTTCTCGCGCCCGTCTTTCAGCCTCAGCCTTTTCAGCGTCGGTCATACCTGCGTCCCAGTTTGGCAAAGGTCGGGTACCGCTACCGCCAGAACTGCCACTGCCACCCCAGCTACCACCACTAGAAGCCTGTGCTGCTTCTTGTGCCTCACGTTCAGCTACGATAGCCTTTAATTCCTCGATACGTACATTGTTAGCATCTACCTTGGCTTGAATCTCAGCAATGAATGCTTCTCGTACTTCATTACTTTCCCAGATATCGAGATGTGTTTCTTTTTCCATCAGTGCAAGAAGGGCATGAAGGGCAGCGTTGCTTGCTTCCAACTCTTCCATTACTTCTGTGGCCAAGTCAATAACTGCATCGTTCTTTGAGGTTTTGTAGCCCTCTATAAACCAGTCAACAATACTATCGATACTCTTGTTGATATCATCTACCAATTCATCGAAGCGATAAAGCGTTCCATCACTCATTCTAAAGCTCTCTACGTCGCCTGTGACGGTTGTTTCAAGGCTGATAAGCCCTTCGAGCTTTTCGATAAGAACTTCACGACTGTCAGCCTCTAATCCCTCTTCTGCTTCAAATACGGGAACAAGGTCTTGTTCGATAGCACGATACTTTTCATACGTTGCAATAGCAGCTGCATCAATGGCTTCTGCATCTGCCTTAGACTGTGCATCAAAGTAAAGCCAAGTGCCGGCTGCAACCGCTACGATTGCGACTGCTGCTACGATTGCGATGATGATAATGTTTTTCTTTCTCATATCTTTCCCTCTCGTGAAACACCTCGCATAGCAACCTTAATGGGCTCAGAGTAGATAGGCTAACGCAAGCCAATCATCAGCCGGACAAATCATGCCCTTATTATAGCAAGACCCAATCGGGGGTCACATCCCTCGCGGATAAAACTTTATAAAGATTCTAAAACCTTATAAAGCTTGATAGAATATCCCTATGGACATCATTGAGCAACTAACCGCAATTCAAAAGAATGCCAGCTGGACACAGGTGGAGCTTGCGCATGCTTTAGAGGTAAGCCATGCAACGCTCAACTCGTGGCTTAGGGGGCGAAGCACTCCACGCAAAGCAGCTCAAGATCGTATAGCGCAGTTAAATCTCAAGATAGTGGGATCGGCCATCGTTGACGATGATGCGCTGGCACAGACAAAGGACGCAACGCTCGAAAAAACGTTTGATCTTTGTGCGCTTGCTCAAAACACCGATGCGCTCAATGCCTTTACGCTACAACTCACCTACCACACCAACACAATCGAGGGCTCCGCCATGACGCTCGGCGACGTCGAGGCGGTTCTTTTTGATGATAAGGTTTTGGCGAATCGCAGTGCTATTGAGCAACGAGAGGCGCAAAACCACCGAGCAGCACTCCTGTGGCTTATCGATCAGATTAACTCAAACGATAAGCCGTTCGCCTTTTCGGAAGAGCTTATCCTCAATCTTCACCTGCGGCTTATGCATGGAATCATCACGAACGCCGGCACATACCGCAACCACAGCGCGCGTATCGTGGGTGCTCACGTCCCACTGGCCAACCACGTGTCTGTTCCGCAAAAAATGAGAGAGCTTATCCCCGCGCTCAATGGTAGCGGCAAGGACCTCATTCATGATATAGCCGCCACACATGCGAGGTTCGAGCAGATTCATCCCTTTAGCGATGGCAATGGACGTTGCGGGCGCCTGCTCATGTTTGCTCAAGCAGCATCCCAGCACCACTATCCGCCCCTTGTTGTCAAGGAACGCAAACACGCCTACTATCGATATTTGGAAGCTGCGCAGGCTAACGGTGATTCTCGTCCGCTGGAGTTATTTGTGGCAGATTCGATGATGTTTACCGCTGATTTACTTGTGCCGTATGGTGTCGGGGTGTAGTCGGTAATGAGATAGCTAACAGCGGATAAGCGTACAATAGGAGTATTGCTGTGCGTTACGAAAGGATTATCACGTGCTCGACTTCAAGAAAGAGCGTAAAGACCTCTACCAACCTAAAACCACACCGTCTATCGTTGATGTGCCGGAGATGACGTTCATTGCAGTTGATGGTAAGGGCGACCCCAATACAAGCACAGAGTATGCTGCCGCTATTGAAGTGTTGTATGGTCTGTCATACGCAATCAAGATGGGTAACAAGGACGTGCTAGAATACGTCGTTGGACCGCTCGAGGGATTCTGGGCGGTTAGTGGCGATTCCAAAGGCAGCGGTGTGCCGATAACCGATAAGAGCAAGTTCGAGTGGACCGCAGTGATCCGCCAGCCAGACTTTGTAAACGCAGCCGCCTTCGAGGCGGCCTGCGAGACGCTCGCGAAAAAGAAACCGCAGTTCGACACTTCGCGCGCGAGATTGTGGACGTATGCCGAGAGCCTGTGCGTGCAGGCGATGCACCTCGGCTCATACGACGACGAGCCCGCCACCATCGCCGCAATGAACGCGTATGCTGCTGAGCAAGGCTATGTGCCGGATATGACCGGCGAGCGGAGACATCACGAGATTTACCTGAACGACCCGCGCCGCGTCGTACCAGAGAAGCTACGCACGGTCGTGCGCCATCCGATCAAGGAGGCATGAGGGTTAGATGAAAACGCGATTATTCGCATGGGTGCCGATATGGCGTCCTTGGGAATACCAATTACCCAAAGAGCTGTTTGAGCGGGCTATCAATGACTTCTGCAATCAAATCCCGGCAGCCTTATTCTATTTGGATTCTGCCGTGACGCGAGCTAAGGTTGCATACACAAAACCCTCTAACGAAATCGCTCTGGTTATGAAGAGCGTCAATCATCCTCGATACATGTTTGATTGGATACGATATTTGAAGATTGATTTTACGTTAGAACATAATCGCAAAGATTTTGTTGCAAGCAATGGCGAAGAAATAACCAATGATTTCATCAGAAGTTGGGCACCCGCTCACGGTGCCGATGTTCTTGAAGAGCTCTTCTTACTAGGGCAACTTGCTTTTCCCGATCACTTGTCGAATATGAAAGGCGGCATTTTTTCTTGCGGAACTTTCTCGGGATACGATGTATCTGAACTTCCAACACATTTGCCGTGGCTTCCACATGACGAAAGGGGCGATTGGCCCGTTGCCAAGTTTTTGTCCGTACTTGATGTAGCTCAATGGGTTGATGCGATAGGTATGAACTGGCAGACAAATCGAATGGCAAGAAACCCTATCCAACGAGCTTTTGCGGCTTTCACGCTTTGTGTTGGGGAGACAAGTTCTATTCCGAATATGACAGTGTTTACTGCTATGCAGGGTTTAGAGGCTTTTTATTGCAATGGTAGAGGCGATTTACGCAAACAGCTGTCAAAGAAATCGCGCATATTTTTAGGAGACTGGGATGACCAGAAAAACATTGTTGGACAACTATATGATATGCGTTCGCGATTTGTCCACGGTGGCTTTGACTTGCCTTGTTGGAAAAACGATTTGGATCCAGATGAGGAACAGATAACGGCAGATCGGCAGTTACGTGAAACAGCTGATTTTGCTCAGCGACTACTTACTGCGACACTTCAAAAATGTATAGCAGAGAAAATCATATCCGTTAACTGGTGTTATGAAATGCAATGCGAATATGCGGAAGAGGCATGATTATGAGCGAGACCACAAGCAGCGATAAACCCACCACACGCCCATCGCCGACCTCCTCCTCGACACCCTCGCGCCCTTCGCCATCAACCCCTTCGGCCTCTACGACGGCCAGCATTTTGACGACCTCGTCGAGAGTATCGAGGCCAGCGGCGTGCTCGTGCCCATCATCGTGCGGCCAATCGGCAAAGACCGCTACGAGATACTCGCGGGTCACAACCGCGTCGAGGTGCTTAAGCAGCTGGAGCGCACGAGCGTACCGGCGATCATCCGCGACGACCTCACCGACAACAAAGCGCTGCTCGTGATGGTCGAGACGAACCTGCACCAGCGCTCACTCGCCGACCTCCCGCATTCGCAGCGCGCGTTCACGCTGGGCATCCACCACGACGCGATCAAGAGTCAGGGGCGGCGCGACGACCTTGTGCGCGAAGTCGAGGAGATGTTGAGCGGGAGGCGAGAGCCTGTTTCCGTGTACGAACAGAAAGAAAAGTGCTGGTGAAGAGGGTGACGAGACTTGTGGACCACTGGTCCACAAGTTAAAGACGCGCGATCGTATTGGTGCTGAGCAGGGGTTAACCGGGCGCACCATTTCCCGCTACTTGCGTGTCAACAAGCTGATTGATGCGCACAAAGCTCGCCTCGACCAGGGCGTTTTTGCTCTACGCACTGCGGTCGCCCTTTCGTATCTGTCACCTGCCGAGCAAGAGTTCGTTGACGAGGTGCTTAAGAGCGGCACCCGCAAAATAAGCATGGCCGAAGCCGAGGAGCTACACCACGCAAAGCGCCCCTTGACCCACAAGATTATCGAAGACATCATCCGCGACCCCTCCAGCAACGGCGCTCGCGGCTTCCGCCTCGAACCCGACCTCATCTCCCGCTACTTCACAAAAGACCAATCCCGCGAGGAGATTGCGGAGGTTAATCACACAGGCACTAGACCGCTGGTTTAGCCGAGGCTAACAATGTCGCTCTATTTCGCAATCCTACACTCAGATATGTCATTTAAGATAGAATGAAAAGCAGTTTGTACTTGTTAGTTGATGCATCCGACTAGAGGGCATACATTGGGAAATGGCTCAAAACATAGCAAAGTCATGGAGACCTTGGCTCGGGAAACTGGAGGCAAGAGCTACAAAGCGCATAAGTATAGCCTAGATTATGCAGAACGTCCCCAGATTGATTACGGGGACAAGGAAATAATTTGGCGCAAAGCAGCTGAGACCGTAAAGCATAGAAAAAATGTTGACTTGAGCATGATGTGTCAGAGGATTGCCGAAAGAGACAACCAGATTTTAAGCTATTTTCTCGATGGGTCTCGCCGCGTGTTTAAGGTTGATGATATTGCGTACCCGCAATCCGGTAGACGTAGCGGGGTATATCCAGCGGTGGCGGGACAGATTGGAGTTGGCTGCTGCAAGCGCGTCGGCCGGGAAATGGTTCCGGAAAAGTTTAGGCGGGAAATAGTGTTGTCGCTACCAAGTATTGCTGATGCGGACGGAGTGCCTGGATTCTTTCCTGCTATGGCGAAAAAACTAAGTGCTTGTGGAAGCATGAAAAGAGCAGGAGTAGAGTTTAGCGCGATCTTGTCATATCCGACTTCAAAAAGCGAAGAGCAAAAATATGAGGATTTTGCCACGGCACGCATTCAAGAGCGCATGATGGAGTGCGAGAAAGAACTGGTTGAAGAGTTGGTGTGCGAGGGAAAACTTAACCAAAATAACTACCTCATAAAAGACGGATCGCTGGAGTATAAACCATCTAAGAAAGACAGGAAAAACAAGAGACAGTACCAAACATTCAAAAATAATTACAATTGGGTATTGGGCGTATCGAAGAACTTCAGCCCCGAAATATGCAAGGATATTAATGGCAGGTCAAATCCTGGGGTTATTGCCGAACTGCCGTTATACCATCGAACACCGGTTGCATGTTATGAAAGCTCCATTCTCGGCGATGTGCAGTTTGCAATATGGTATGTTCGTCTACGCGACCAGAAAAAGACCCTTACGCCTTTTGATGGCGTGATAAAAGTTGAGAAGATACTTGTTACTGATGATGAGATTTCTGGCGGTATGGATAGCAATCTCGTGGATATGCTAAGCGCTTACTTAATCAATGAGCGGAGTCCTGTTTGCTACGGATCAGATTTGCGTTGGGCGAACCATCTTTATCCTGTTTACCTAACAGAGACCTTCGTCAAGTCGAAATGTCTAGGGACAGCGAGTTTTCTGCATTTATTTTAGGAGGACTAAAGTGGGTAAGATAATTGGGCGCGTACTGGCAACTGAAAAAACACCTACCACTATGGATAAGTTTAATTTTTGGACTAACTCCGATTTGCAGTTGCATGCTTTCGATATTGTAAAAGTGGAGCATATTGATGGCTCGTTTACTTTTGGCGTCATTGAAAATATCTCTCACATTACCGATGCGCAGAGTTTTCTTACAAATTACATATCAAGTGATTTTGGTGATACCGAATTAGAAGAAATGACAGTGCGCGTGGGTATGAATTACGCAGAAGCAAAAGTATCATTTAATAGTAAAAACCTGTATACACCCGTTCATAACAATGCAAAAGTTTCTTTAGCCTCTGCAGAAGAAATTACGATGGCGCTTGGATTGGATAAGATTCAGAATCCGTTAGTCTGCGGTTCTTTGAGAATGTACGAAGGAACCGAGGACGAGATAATCTTGCCCGTTCACCTTAATTCAAAATTTATCTTGGGGCCAGAGGGGGCGCACCTGAATATTTCAGGAATTTCGGGATTGGCAGCAAAGACATCTTATGCGATGTTTCTCATGAAATCGATTCAGGATCAATTCTTGCGCACTAGCGACGATGCGGATGATAGCGTTGCTTTTGTAATCTTCAACGTTAAGGGTAAGGATTTGATGGCAATTGATAGATCAAATGATTTCAGTGACGAAGATCCTGATGAAAAAAAGACCGTGTTTGAGGAATATGAAAATCTGGGACTTCTGCCGGAACCTTTTAAAAATGTTAAATATTATATTCCTTTCTCGAGTCCTGGATCTCCCAAAAAAAGCACTTACCTTTCAAGCGATGATATTGATTCGTACACTGAAGATGGTCAGCTAAAGAAATTTAAATACGTATATTCTGATGACAAAGAGAGCATTGAAATGATGTTTTCGAGTATTGATGACCCTCAGCAAACCATGGAATCTATCATCAGCAAGATTATCGACAAAGATGATCGAGACTTTTCAAATCTAGAAACATGGAGTGACTTCCTAGATAAAGTCTCAGAAAATTCTCAAAAGGGATCTAGTTCCACAAAAGGTGATATACCGGTTCTTAGTTGGCGCAAATTCAAGCGCGTGGTTCAAAAGGCGATTAAGGATGATATGTTTGCACAAAGGGTAGACGCTAGCAAAAATGAATGTCGTCTGGCAGATGAGCTTAAGATAATCCGCAAAAATGAAATCCATGTTATTGATATTGCGAAACTGCCAGAAGACAAGCAGGCTTTTGTGTTCGGCGATGCAATTCGCGCGATTTATAATCTACAGCTTGGTGAGTACGACGACAGAGATGATGTCGCTCCACCTTCTAGAATTGTCATTTTTGTAGATGAACTGAACAAGTATGCCTCAAAAGAAGTTCCTAAATCATCTCCTATATTGCGTGAGCTACTGGATATTACGGAACGCGGGCGCTCGCTGGGTGTCATCTTATTTGCTGCCGAACAGTTTCGGTCAGCAATTCATGATCGTGTGACTGGCAATTGTGCTACACATGCCTATGGCAGAACAAATTCCATTGAAACCTCGACGCGTGATTACGGAAGCTTGCCAAGCACTTACAAAAATATGTTGACCCGCTTAGAACAGGGAGATTATCTTATTCAGAATCCAATATTTCGATCGCTATTAAATATTAGTTTCCCAAAGCCACTTTACAAGCAATTTAAATAAGGAGATAGTATTATGCGCGAATATGTTTTTGGTGCGAATATTCTGGAAAACTTGACGACGGGAATGTATCAAGACTCGAGAGTTATTTATCGTGAGTACATACAGAACGCTTGCGATTCAATTGACAAAGCTGTTCGGGAAGGGATTCTCGGTTCCGAAGATGGAGCTATCGAGGTTTGGCTCGATCATCCCAATCGGACAATCAGTATTGAGGACAATGCGATGGGGATACCCGCATCAGACTTTGAACGAGTTTTGGGAAACATTGCAGATTCCGATAAGCGCGTCGGTGAAGACAAGGGTTTTCGTGGTATTGGTCGTTTGTGTGGCCTAGCTTATTGCAGCAATCTTGTTTTTAGGTCTACCGTAAAAGGTGAAACTCAAGAATCCATAATGATTTGCGATGCGGAAAAAATGCGTGAATTAATTGCTGATAATCGACGTGGAAAAAAACGTACAGCGAGCGAGGTGCTTCATGCTATTAATGAGTTCCAGGTTCGTGCAATCGATGATGTAGATTCGCACTATTTTAGAGTGGAACTGATTGGAATTAATGATGAAAATACAGATTTGTTAGATACGCGGAAAGTAAAAGATTATCTGTCTTTTGTTGCGCCGGTTCAATATCAGAATACATTTATTTATCGGACTAATATCTATGATTATGCGCGAGAGATAGGTTGCTGTATTGATGAGTATAATATTAAACTCGATGGCGAATCAATATTTAAGAAATATGTGACAGGTCTACGAGACCCAAAAGGGTTAATATACGATGATATCTTCGATGTAGGCTTTAAAGATTTTTTTGATGAGGACGGCAATCTTATTGCGTGGGCATGGATAGGTCTTACGCAATTTCGCAAAGCCATTCCCAAAGCCAACCAGATGCGTGGTTTACGTTTGCGCAAAGAGAACATTCAAATCGGCGGCGAAGATACTCTGCAAAAACTATTTAAAGAGGATAGGGGAAACAATTATTTTGTTGGAGAAGTGTTTGCCATATCCCCTGAATTGATTCCCAATTCTCAGCGCGACTATTTTAACGAAAATCAAATAAGGGCAGATTTTGAGAAAGCACTGCGTCGTTACTTTAATGATGAGTTGCATAAAATATATAACAGCGGATCTACTGTCAATGCTGCATATAAAAAGATTAATGTTTACGCGGAAAAACAAAAAGAGTTTCAAGAAAAAGCGCAAAGCGGTCTATTTATTGATAGCATCCATCAGGAGGATGAACTGAGGAAACTGGAGTCAGCGGAAAAGGATGCTTCTGCCGCAAGAGAGACAATTGAAAAAGAAAAAACAAAAGCTGACAAAATAAGTCCCCTAATGGGTAAGGTAATACAACGTATCGCCAACGAACGTGTCCTCGAAGATGTCAATCGCGTCGCGCAAACACCCTCCCTAACTCCCGATATATCCGAAACCCCAAAACGAAGAACGGATCCATTGTCGGCCTATAGCAAAAAAGAGAAAAAGCTTATCCAAAAGATATTTAGCATTATTTATCGTGCAACCGATAAGGGTACTGCCCAAATAATTACCGATTTGATCGTAGAAGAATTAAAATGACTCGCAAGATTCTTTTGCTGGAGCCCAACTACAGAAACAAATATCCCCCAATGGGTCTGATGAAGTTGGCGACTTACTATCGTAATAAAGGCGATGACGTACGATTCTTCAAAGGCAATCTTAAAGAGTTTGCGCTAACATTGTTATGCGAAGAATATTTAGCTGATCAAGATATCGAGCTAGGAAAGTATAGTTCAAAAATAATCGAGTATATTAAGACCGGTAGATTAGCATTTCTAGAGGTAATCCCAGATTCCGAAGATGGCGAAGCCCATTTTTCTCTCAAACAATATCGTAATCGTTACCGTAACGAGGATTTCCCGAAATTCGATACTATATGCATAACAACACTGTTCACTTTTTATTGGAAAGAAACTATTCATACGATTAATTATGCAAAACATTTTTGCAATACTGCAGACGATATTATTGTCGGTGGAATTGCCGCAACACTTTTGCCGGAATATATCTTTCAGGAGACAGGTATTTATCCTCATGAAGGACTTTTAGACGAGCCGGGATTTCTGGATGCTGATAGCACGGAGATTATTGACACGCTCCCTCTAGATTATTCAATTTTAGAAGAGATAGACTATACGTATCCAGCAAATGACGCTTATTTCGCTTATATGACTCGCGGGTGTCCTCGGAAATGTACTTTTTGTGCTGTCTCGCGACTAGAGCCACAATATAAGGATTATGTGAGCCTCAAAGAACAGCTTATGCAAGCAGACCGTCAATTCGGTAGACGAAAAGATCTCTTGTTGATGGATAACAATGTCTTTGCGTCTGACTGTTTTGAGAAAATTATTGATGAAATTAAGGAATGTGGTTTTGGTAAAAAAGCGACCTACGAGCCACCAGATGAATATGATATTGCTATTGAAAATTTGAAAAGAAATTTTAATCAGCGAGCATATGTCAAAAAAGTAATTGCCTTGTACAATGCGATTTCTGAGAAGTTATCCGAAAGCGAACAAGCTGATTTTTATCAAAAACGTGAAGATGCTAATTTGTTATATGTTGCGACTGCACGCAAAGAGGCAATTCTCAAATTTGATTCAGTTGCCAAACCATTATATGAGGGGTTATTCAAAAAATATACACGTAGTCGATATGTTGATTTCAATCAAGGCGTTGATGCTCGTCTGATTACTGACACAAAAATGCAGAAGTTGGCAGAAATTAACATTCGGCCGCTGCGTATAGCGTTTGATCATTTGATTATGCAAGAGACTTACGAGAATGCGGTACGCCTAGCTGTAAAAAATGGTATTCGAAATCTATCCAATTACCTACTATACAATTTTCAAGACAAGCCCGAGGATTTATATCTTCGCATGAAGTTCAACGTAGAATTATGCGATGAGCTAGATGTTACAATTTATTCTTTTCCAATGAAGTATCACCCCATTGATGACCCTGATTACTTTAGTAATCGAGATTACGTTGGCGAGCATTGGAATAGGAAATTCGTCAGAGCAGTTCAGGCCGTCCTTAACGCTACCAAGGGAAAGATTGGACGCGGCAGGTCTTTTTTTGAAGAGGCTTTCGGGCAAGATTTAGTGGAATTTCAAAGAATTCTGTGGATGCCGGAAACGTTCATTATTCACCGAAGAAAATATGATGCGGAACTTCGAAAGCGACTTGCCGACAAATACACAGATCAGTGTATTGATGCAAGCAATCTCGCCAATGAATGGTGGGAGAAATTTACGGCTCTAGATGAAGAACAGTTGGTCATTGTCAAGGATATTGTTGCCAAGAATTGCTTCTCAGATGACGAGTGCAGCCTTGATGATGCGCGCGTATGCGATGTGCTGAGATATTATCGAATAACAAGAGGCTAGAGTTCTGTATGTCTATGCCGGATTTTGGGCTGACGCGAAAGACTTAAAACTGGACGCAGGTTTTTGTAAGAGTTGTGGGGGTATGGTATGAGCATAGATCCGCTTCAGGGGGAAATGGCAAAAAGGTTGCAGAAGAGGCAACACAATTATTGCCGCAAGCCTATTCTGATTTGGTACAACCGTCAGCTCAGATAGTGGGAACTAATCTAGGGCGCATAGTCTCAGTGTTGTTGAGCCCGTTGCGAGGTCTGCTGTGGGGTTGGGAGAAAATTGAGCAGGTTAGAAAAACGTCTTGTGGATCGCTCAGAAGACCTGCTGCAAACACCCGATCCAACAGTAGCCGTACCTCTGGCTCAGGCATTAACCTATACGGCACAAAATGATACATTGAGGGAGATGTTTCTAGATCTATTGACTAATGCTATGGATTCGTCTATGAATGACGATATGCATCCGTCTTATGTTGAAATCATTAAGCAAATGAATAGCCTGGATGCCAGAGTTTTTCAGAAATTGATTACGCTAAATGATAATGTTATGGCCGTATCGCCTCAGGTGGCTATTGCTGGTACTGAAAAGTATCACCAAAATGCTACTCCTGAATGGTTTGTCGGATGGACGAGTGCTCCATTTTCGATGTGTCAGCATGTCTGATTAGGCTCAGTAGGCTAGGCATGATAGAGTTGCTGTATGACTGTAGCATTCTGGCCGGTGGGTATGAGGAATTGAAAAGCCACGTCGCCTTGACAGAGATTTTACAAAGATATCAGGCAAGCGGTCCAGCGAAACAACTTGAACTCACGTTTGCCGAAGGTGTCCTGTACGTGAAGGATTTTGGCAAACGATCTGCCAAATGCTGTCTCTAGATTTCTGGCTATCGCAAAAGGAACTCCACCATGCCCGGCATAGTCTACACACCCACCAACCCCTGCCTTGACAGCTGGGCTAAATCGGCATGATCGAGCACGACGACATCGTGCCTGCTCGATTTTCAAAGAGGTTGTTAATCTACGTGACGATTCAGATGCACGCGAATTAGTGAAGGCGACTCATGAAGAGCAAGGTGATCTGGTCAAATTGTAGCCGCAATACTGCAAAAATTCCAACAAAACCAAAAAGAATCGCCCACAGCAAGCCACTTCAATAAATATATGGCGAATCAGACTCGGCATAATAATTATCATATGCCATAGCACGTCATGTTCGAAGTAATAATTTCCCTATAAAGCTTATAATGAATCTAAACAGCAAATATTTACCTGCCGACACAAAAAAACCAAAGGGAGCGTGGTTGGGATGCTGCTTGAGATGTTCATCAACTTTGATGGGGAGTGCCGCGAGGCAGTCGAGTTCTATGCGAAGGTCTTTCGGTCTGAGGTAGGCAATCTCATGACATACTCCGACACGCCGTCCGATTCTGGCTACGCGACGTCGGAGGCGGACAAGAATCGCATCATGTATGCGAGCGTGCCAATAGGCGATACGGTACTGATGCTCATGGATACGCCAAGTGGTTACCAGCTCGTGAAGGGTAATAACGTCTCTCCGACGATTAGTTCCGACGACAAAGACGAGGTCAGCCGTATGTTTCTTGAGCTGAGCGAAGGTGGCACAATTAACACAGAGCTCACTCGGACGTTCTTCAGCGATTTATACGGCTCGGTGACCGATAAATTTGGCATCAACTGGCAGATTCTTCACTACGTGCCAGCGCCGAAGAAACGTATGGGCAAACCGCGCCATCGCTGGAGCAAGGAAGTCAGCCAGATTGAGTTCTCCGTAGATAAATATGGCGCAAAAGCGACGGTGGTATGGCAGTCACGCGAAGAGATGGTCATCAAGAAGGGTGCTGTGCTAAAACCCGACGTACCGCTGCGCAAAGACGGCACGATGAGTTTCCAGGCAAAGAGTGGCCAGATGTTGCGTGACGAGAACAAGGATCACATCGATGAGTTCGTCACGACACAAGACATCACGTTACGTAGCGTGAACGAGGTCGGCCTATTTCTCTACTTTGGTGGTACGAATAGCTGGCTCGAGCTTGTGGACAAAGATGGCCGCAGCATCAACGAATGGACCGTGGTTACGTGAGCCCCCCTCTCCGGGCGCATTTGACACAACTGGCACCCGTCGTGCTACACTGGCTCCAGTCGAAAAAGGAGGACAGGCCTGTGTTACCGAGTTTGCTCATAAGTGCGCTCATTATTGTCAGCATTATTGCTGTCGTCATTGACGGCGATTTTTGTGGTGCGGTGAGCGGGGCAAACGGATAGGCAATCCATCCCCTAGAGAACTCGAAACCCCACCGCACAAGGTGGGGTTTTTTAATGAAAGCAGGTGAGGAGCACGACATGAAGCTAACGGGTGCAGAGATAGTAATCGAGATGTTGGTGAAGCACGGCGCCGACACCGTGTTCGGGTATCCGGGCGGGGCCGTACTCGACATCTATGATGAGCTCTACAAAAACTCCTCTCGTATCGAGCATATCCTTGCTGCTCACGAGCAGGGCGCCGCCCATGCCGCCGACGGATACGCGCGCGCTTCGGGCAAAACGGGCGTCGTCATCGCAACGAGCGGGCCGGGAGCCACAAATCTCGTGACCGGCATCGCGAACGCTTACCTCGACTCGGTGCCTCTCGTGGCGATAACCGGCAACGTTGCGGTGGCGCTGCTGGGGCGCGACAGCTTCCAGGAGGTCGATATCGTCGGCATTACACAGCCCATCGTTAAGCATAACTATCTCGTGAAAGACATCTCGAAGCTGGAGCGCACCATCGACGAGGCGTTCGCGCTAGCATCCACCGGCCGGAAGGGCCCCGTGCTCATCGACATACCCAAGAGCGTGCAGGCCGAAACATGCGAGTACGTGGGCGCATCGCCGGCCGCGAGTGAAGCAGGCCGCCAGCATCAGACCGGCCCTCTCAGCGACGCTGTCCTCACCGAGGCTCTCGCCACACTCCGGCAGGCCGAGCGCCCCTACATCTACTGCGGCGGCGGTGTCATCGCATCGGGGGCCGAGCGCGAAATCATGGAGCTCTCACGGAAGCTCTCGGCACCGATAGGCCTCAGTATGATGGGGCTTACCGCAGTACCGCACTCTTACGAGCTCAACCTCGGCATGTGCGGCATGCATGGGACGTACGCTTCCTCGCTTGCACAATCCGAGGCCGATGTCGTCATCGCGGCCGGCGTGCGATTCAGCGACCGCGCCACCGGCGATGTAAGCACATACCGCCGTAACTGTACCGTGATTCATATCGATATCGATGCGGCCGAGATTGGCAAGAACGTGGCGACCGATATCGCTCTGCATGGCGACGTGAAGAGCGTACTGGCACAGCTACTTCCTCGCATGTCGCAGCATCATAACGAAGGCTGGGTCCAACGAATTGCCGAGCTCAAAGCAGCAAATCCTCGATACGCAGACCCCCTGCACACCAACACGTCACCTGCCGCTACCAACACGCCCGCGCCCTTCTCGCCGCGCAACATCATCGAGACGGTTCGTTCGCACTGTCAGGACGACACCGTCGTGGCCACCGACGTCGGGCAGCACCAGATGTGGACGATGCAGTTCTACCCTTTCGAGAAACCGCGCACACTGCTGACGTCCGGCGGGCTGGGTACGATGGGCTACGGCCTTGGTGCCGCAATCGGCGGCTGCCTTGCTAACGGGCGCACGCGCACCGTGCTTTTCACGAGCGACGGCAGCTTCGGCATGAACCTCAACGAGCTCGCCACGGCCGTGTCGCACGAGCTACCGATTGTGATTGTGGTGCTCAACAACTCCGTGCTCGGTATGGTGCGTCAATGGCAGGGCATGTTCTACGGCGAACGTTACTCGCAGACGACGCTCGATCGTAAAACCGACTTCCCGGCGTTGGCACGTGCGTTCGGCGCGCAGGGCTCGACCGCCACGACTCTCGAAGAGCTGCTCAGCATCCTTGCTGCTCTCACCGATGACGGTCCTCATGTCATCGACTGCAAGATTGACCCCAACGAAAAGGTCTTTCCCATGATTCCGCCCGGCGGGTCGGTAGACGATATTATGATTTCGGAAACGTGTCTCGTGTCGAGAAACTAGCGTATCGAGCAGCACGAAATAAACGTAACAGGACGGTAAAGGAGCACTATTATGGCAACGATGTACTACGAAAAGGACTGTGACCAGGCGTTATTGAACGGCAAAACGGTCGCCATCATTGGCTATGGCAGCCAGGGGCATGCCCATGCGCAAAACCTACGTGACAGCGGCGTCGAGGTGCTCGTTGGCCTCTATAGCGGCTCGCCGAGTGCCGAGACCGCGAAGACCGACAACTTCCGTGTGCTCAGCACCGCCGAAGCGGTACAGGAGGCCGATGTGGTGATGCTGCTCGTCAGCGACGACAAGATGACGCGCATCTACCAGGAGAGCGTCGAGCCTCACCTTATGGAAGGCATGACGCTCTGCTTTGCGCACGGATTCAACGTGCATTTCGACCAGATCATACCCCCCGAAGACATCGATGTCATTATGGTTGCGCCGAAAGGTCCCGGTCACACCGTGCGCAGCCAGTACGTCGAGGGTCGCGGCGTGCCAAGCCTCATCGCGGTGCACCGAGACACAACCGGTCATGCAAAGGATATGGCGCTGTCCTATGCAGCCGCCATCGGCGGTGCGCGTGCCGGTGTGCTGGAGACGACCTTCCAAGAGGAGACCGAAACCGATCTCTTTGGCGAGCAAGCGGTGCTGTGTGGCGGCGTAACTGCGCTGATGAAGGCCGGTTTCGAGACGCTCGTTGAGGCGGGCTATCAGCCGGAAAGCGCCTACTTCGAGTGCGTACATGAGATGAAACTCATCATCGATATGGTCGTCGCGGGTGGTCTTTCGGGCATGCGTCACTCCATTAGCGATACGGCCGAGTACGGCGATTACATGGTCGGCCCGCGTATCATCACCGACGAGGCCAAACGCGAAATGCGTCGCGTACTGGCAGAGATACAGGATGGCCGGTTCGCCCGCGATTGGCTCGCCGAAAATGAAGCGGGGCGTCCTACGTTCCTTGCCATGCGAAAGGCCGAGACAGAGCTGCAGGTTGAAGCCGTTGGTGCGGAACTTCGTGCTCAGATGAGCTGGCAGGATGGTGCATGATGAAGATGTCTGGACCTGAAAACGCACCGAAGCGTGCGCTCTTCAAAGCGATGGGCTATACCGAGGAGCAGATGAAGCGGCCGCTCGTCGGCATCGTCAACTCGTTTAATGAGGTCGTACCTGGCCATATCCACCTGCAAACCATCGCGCGCGCCGTCAAAGATGGCGTACTCATGGCCGGTGGTACACCTCTTGAGTTCAACACGATTGGCGTGTGCGATGGCCTCGCGATGGGCCACGATGGCATGCGCTACTCGCTGGCCTCGCGCGAGCTCATCGCCGATAGCGTCGAGTGCATGGTGAAGGCCCACGCCTTCGACGCGCTCGTCTTTATCCCGAACTGCGACAAGATTGTACCGGGCATGCTGATGGCCGCGGCCCGCTGTAACCTGCCCGCGCTCTTTGTATCGGGTGGACCGATGCTCTCGCTCGATGATACCGACCTCAGCACCGTTTTTGAGGCCGTCGGGGCGCATAAGGCCGGTACTATCAGCGACAACGATCTTGCCGAGCTTGAGGAAATCGCCTGTCCCGGCTGCGGATCGTGTTCGGGCATGTTCACGGCGAACTCGATGAATTGCTTGAGCGAAGCCCTCGGTATGGCGCTTCCCGGAAACGGCTCTATCCCGGCGGTCTATGCCGCGCGGCTACGGTTGGCGAAGTCGGCCGGCATGCAGGTTATGGAGCTGCTCGCACGCGATATCCGGCCTCTCGATATCATGTCGAAAGAGGCGTTCGAGAACGCACTGACGGTCGATATGGCATTGGGGTGCTCGACTAACTCGGTACTCCACTTGTTTGCATTGGCCCATGAGGCCGGCATCTCACTGAGCCTCGATGCAGTCAACGAGATAAGCGAGCGCACACCAAACCTATGCCGACTTGCCCCTGCCGGTAACGATCATATGCAGGACCTCGACCGCGCCGGCGGAGTTCATGCCGTCATCGGCGAGCTCGACCGCGCCGGCCTCATCAATAGCGATGCCATGACAGTAACCGGTGATACTATCGGACATAACGCTGCGGCTCATCCGATTCACAATAGCGAAGTCATTCGTACCTGTGAGAAGCCTTATGCGGAAACGGGAGGGCTGGCGGTGCTGTTCGGCAATCTTGCGCCGAGTGGTGCGGTCGTGAAGCGCAGTGCGGTGCGCGAAGAGATGCGCTGCTTTACCGGACGTGCCCGCGTTTTTGACAGTGAGGAGCTGGCACTTGCAGCCATCTACGAAGGTGACATCGTTGCAGGTGACGTGGTGGTTATACGCTATGAGGGGCCGGCGGGCGGCCCGGGTATGCGCGAGATGCTCGCGCCGACTTCGGCGATAGCGGGCATGGGGCTCGATGCCGAGGTTGCGCTCATTACCGATGGCCGTTTCTCAGGAGCCACGCGCGGAGCCGCGATTGGGCACGTGTCACCGGAGGCAGCTGCAGGTGGGCTTATCGCTGCGGTGCAAGACGGCGACCGTATCAAGATAGATATCGACAATCACTGCCTTGAGCTGCTCGTTTCGGACGAAGAGATTGAGCAACGACGGAAAGCTATGCCGAGCCACCGCGATCTCGACCGCCGTGCTGATGTAACAGGCTATTTAGAGAGATACGCGGCGAGTGTCGGCTCGGCCGACGGCGGTGCCGTGATACGACAGGGGTGCGCATGTTCACATTAGACAGGGTATATCAAGCAGCGCACGTGCTGAAAGACGCCGTGTACGAAACCGGCCTCACGAAAACGGCGGGACTGACCGACGGATGCGACCTGTATCTCAAGACCGAGAACCTGCAGGCTACCGGCTCGTTTAAGATCAGGGGCTCGTACTTTAAGATGTCAACGCTCGGCAAGAACGAGCGCGCACGTGGGGTGGTGGCGTGCTCGGCCGGAAACCACGCGCAAGGTGTGGCGCTTGCGGCGCTCAAAAACGGTATCAAGGCAACCATCTTCCTGCCTGCAACGGCGCCGATATCGAAGATAGAGGCCACACGTCAATACGGCGCCGCCGGGACTGAGGTACAGCTCGTCGACGGAGTCTATGACGACGCGTGCGCAGCGGCTCATGCGTTTCAGGAGGAGACGGGCGCGGTATTCATCCACCCCTTCGATGACGAAGATGTTATCGCAGGTCAGGGGACGATTGGGCTTGAGCTCCTCGAACAGCTGCCGGACATGGACGCGGTAGTCGTCCCGGTGGGTGGTGGTGGTCTTATCTCTGGCATCGCGTTCGTCGTCAAGATGCTCAAGCCGACGTGCAAGGTCTACGGCGTTCAGTCGACAGGGGCCTGCTGTATGGTCAAATCCATCGAAGGGAGTGGACGGCAAGAGCTCTCCTGTGTGTCGACGTTTGCCGACGGAATCGCCGTCAAAGTTCCCGGCGAGCTGACGTACCCCCTTTGCGAAGAGTACGTCGATGGCATTGTCACGGTTTCCGACGATGAGATTGCGACCGCCATTCTGACCCTCATGGAGCGGCAAAAGATCGTGACCGAGGGCGCAGGTGCTGCGTCAGTGGCGGCAGCGATGTTCGACAAGTTACCGATTGAGGAGCTTGCAGGACAGAAGGTCTGCGCCGTTATCTCTGGGGGCAACATCGATGTGAACATACTCTCGCGCGTGATACACCGCGGTCTGCTCACCTCCGGGCGCTTAACCGATCTAACGATCGAGCTACTCGATAAGCCGGGGCAGCTCAAAGAGGTGTCGGCCATCATCGCCGATCGCGGCGCGAACGTCATCAAGGTCAATCACAATCCCGCAGGTGAGAACACCGATATCAACGGTTGCTTCCTACATATCACGATGGAGACGACCGATCGGCAACATCTCGCTGCCATTGAAGAGGCGCTGCGTGACGCAGGGTATAAGCTAATTTAAGCTCGCGAAAAGCACGTGCCGCAGAAAACGCGAATTCGATATTACGGGAGATGGCGGATATAGTCGCGCTTGCCGTAGGCGACGTACATGATGCGAACGGTTTGGGCTTTGTGGTCGACCTTGTAGAAAGCGAGGTAGTTCCCGACGGCAAACGTGCGATATCCCTTACATGCAAGCCTCGGATTCGTTGCAGCGGCAAAGATTTCCGGATTATCCTCAAGAAAACCGACGCGACGGTCGAGCTGCTCACGAAAGCGTTGAGCAGCAGGTCTATTGTGCAGCGTTTTCGTTATGTAGGTGCGTATATCGCGTAGATTGGCTTTTGCCTCAGGTTCGTAAACGACGGTATAGGGCATCACCGAGCTTTCATTCATGAAGGTCACCAAATATTTCCGCATGAACCTCTTTCCAAGGTGTCCCACTATCCTCGGTCATATTTGCTTCGCATTCTTCGAGAAGTTCACAGAGTGCATCCATCGTCGTGAAGCGCGGAAGATGTGCCGGCGCGTCCTCTCGATAATCTGTCTCATAGACACGGTAAGGGTCAATACCGGGATATGCCAGAAGGGGTGCCTCGCCGTTCACCTCAAAGGGAATTTTGCGATCGCGCGCAAGACGCTTGGCATAGATAACGAACGCCGTGGTCATGTTCATGCCCATCTCACGACAGACCTCCTCGACTTCGCTTTTGAGTTTCTGGTCAAGACGAACATTGATGGTTGTTTGCGCCATAATAGATACCTTTCGTGTATACAGTAGGTACATTATAGCAATTAATACTTATTCTTCGAGTAGGTGGTTTTTCAAGCGCTGGAATGGTGCAGATCAGCGTTAACGATAGCTACAGCCTGAGGCCTTGCTACCGTATCCAGATGGCGGGGCGGACACCGTCGATTTGTGACACCGTACGGCTGTTGACGTGGCCATTCATAGAGACGCGGGACACCTGAGCGGCAATCTCACCCGGCGACCGCAACCACGAAGAGACAGAATACCGGGTCGGGTCGGCAACCTGATTGGGCTGAAACACCGCACTCGTCAGTCTGCGTCCCCCATTGCCCAGATTTGTGTTGTAGTTTGCCGGTGGCGCGGTACCGTTATTAAGCCACGCATTCGTTATGACCTCACCCTGCGAGAGAATGAATGCGGTGCCGGGCGCACCTGCCGCGGCCGGTGTCGCCGTCGGAAGTGTCATCTCGACGGCCCAGTAGGTATTATCGGCACCGATCGCCGGCCACGCTGTCTGGAAGCGCAGGCTCGGCTGCTGGGTGATGTTCGGTACGACGGCACGACCGTGAAGCGTCGTCAAGGCCGGTACCGTCTGGCCGTTCTGGAACGTACTCATCGCGCCTGAATACCACTGATCGACGCCAAACTTCACGTTGCCGGCCGCAGCAGGTTGCGCCGTGTAGGCGACGTAGTTCGCACCCGGCACGTAGGTCTGTGCCCACAGATTGTACTCGGAGTACAGAAGTCCGTAGGTGGTGCCGGCGATGTCGTGCGTACGAATAACTTGCCACGGCAGCCCATCGACGACGAACTTGCGGCCTTCGTCAGTCGACGTCAGCGCTGCGGGCAGCTCCGGCAGAAGTGCTGCGCGCGCATTCGAACTTACCCAGAGCGCCGGGCGCACGTTATTGGTCGTCGTCATGCCAACACGAATACGACCAAGATTGTCGATGGGAATACCGCTGCCTCCCGGTGTCCAGTTATCATGGATGGGCGCCTGAACGACCGCGCTGCCGGCTGCCCCAACGGTACGCGTCCACTGGGTATTGAACTGGCCGCCTCTGCCGTCTTGCGCCCCCATTGAGTCAGGCGTCAACGCCGTCGCGCCCCACTGGCGTGTGCCGGCCGCAGCTCGTGCATTGGGCATCAGATGGTTAATCTCGGAGAGCGACAGCGGGAACATGATGTTCGTGTCGCCCCGTTGCGCACGTGCCCCAGTCGTCGAGGTGTAGGCCGCCGGATTGTTCGTCGTCCATGTCGGACTTGCAACCGTCTCCTGTGCCGGAATCGTTGGCACAAGCGCGTAACGTGCCACTACATTCATCTGCGGGTCGGCCCATCGCTCGTTTATTGCGGCTTGCAGATTAGAGCCCGCGTAGGTCGTCGTACCGGCGGCTCCAAACGTCGATTGACCGAGACTCTGTTGAGCGACGATAAGCATGTTGCCCTCGTCATCAACCTTCAGTACCTCCCAGTAGTAAGGATAGACGGTGCTCCCGTTGACCGGCCCTTCGCCAAGCTGCACGATGGTGGGCAGCAAGGGGCGGCCTTGCGAATCGGTCTCGATTTCAGGAAGCTCAACCGGCCAAAGGTGGTCGATGATGTCCTGACCGTTCAGTCCGGCTCCGACAAGCGGAACCTCACTGCCACCGGTTCCTATCGCAATGCCGCCACTGTACATCGCGTCTCGGTCACTACGGCTGACAACCTCCATTGCGATATCGATAGCGTAGTAGAAAGCATGGTCGAGCACACCGGTATTGGGACGCGCAACGACTCGCTCCATAAGGAGGCTCGTTTCGTCCCCCTCATCGATGAGCGACGAGTAATAGAAATAGCCGTCTTCGGCAAAAACCCACCTGTCACCGGGTCTACCTGTGGCGTCCCATTCGGCAAAGGTCATCATGGTGCCACCTTGCCACTCCCACAGCTGGCGGAAAAGATGGCTGTTGGCGGTGCCGTACTCGGTCCACATGCTTGCATCGTCGATGTCTATCTGGAACCACGGCGTTTGAGTATCGATAGGTGAGCCGCCGCCCCATGTTTCAGGGTCAAGTGTCTCTTCCATGATATCGGCACCATCGGGATCCGGATCGACAAAGGGCAGGCCAGGCACAAGGTTTTCTCCCGTGCCGTCGCTGTACATGTATTGCATGAACTCACGCATATGCAAGCGCGCGATAAACTGAACGTTCCCGGTGTTTTCGACCCAGACTTCCTTGTTCCAGGTGTCGCGCGACTCGCGGCTGAATACATCATGGAGCTGAGCACCGGGTGCCGAATCGCCCGCAAACTGGTTGAGCGCGCGCTGGATAGCGCCCCACGCAAAAGCACCGAGCAACAGCAGGAGCAGCACGATGACGGCTGCGATAAGGGTGTTTTGACGCTTGCGACTTTTAGGGGCGGCAGTGTCAGGCTCGGCGGCGTTGATGACGATAACGGCGGGGTCGGCGTTGGGTGCGTTGTCGGCAGAGGCCGCGCTCGCAGCAGCAGTGCTGGCAACGGCCTGTGTTACCGCCTTGCCCACCGCTTTTTCGACAGCCTTCTCAACGGCCTCATCGGTAGCTTCCTTTACGGCTTCCTTGATGACTTCTTTGAGAGCAGCCGCATCGGACGAGACCTCCTCAATCGGAGACTTCTTCCCTGCAATAGGCGTATTTTCGGTAGACTCTGACGCCACGCTATGCCCTCTTTTCGCGTGCAAAACACAGGATTAGCCACCCTCTAAGTATACGCCCCGCACCACACCCGCGCAACTACTGCGAGCTTGGCGATCCCGAGTTTCCACTTCTGGGGTTTGGAGTCACGGTATTGGTGCATGAGCACGTCGCTCGTATAGCAGATGTGCCTTACGGGCGAGGCTGAGTGGAGCCGGGGTTCGTGACGTCAGGGCTAGTGGTATCGAGGGTATAGGTACCGCTTGCTTCGTTTACTTTGCGCAGCTTGTCACCTTCGGCAATATCTGAGGGGAGATTCTTAAGGGGAACATCGACAAGCTCGCCTGAAGGCGTTTCGCACACCGCGTAGTTCCCTTCGATACGTATGACGGTGAGGGTTTGTGCGGTGTCTGGTGCAGAGTACTCCTCTTCGATGGCGGGTGTTTCGTCATGAGAGGTGTCGGCTAGGTAGTGCCATGCGAAAAAAGCTGCGAAGCCGAGCGTAGCGAGAGCGAGGGCACAGGCAAACGCTACGCTTGGCTTGAGATGGCCGCGCAGCCCGCGCTCAATGTACTTGCTTACATCGAGCGCGAGGCGCAGGTCGCTTCGTTTGGGTGGACGACGGGTCATAGTGCGGCTCCAGCTACTAGTTCGGCCATCGCTGGATGTCAACGGCGCACCCACAGGGCGGGGCGCAGACCGAAAGTGGGATAGGTAATCGGAGAGCCATAGGGAACGCCCCACGCGCCAGTGTTGTCCACGAAACCCCAGGACCCGTACACACTACCACCGGTATTCACGAGGCCGACCGTAGTGGCACCGTCACCACGAGAGCGGGACCACCAATCGCGGGCTGTCGTCGACCCTGCGTGATTGGCGGCAATACCATGAGCTAGCGGTGCCAGTACGTTATCTCCCGTAGCGGTACCTGTCCCAATGTTGGGGAAATAGCTCAGTATTTCTTTGCCTGACAGCGGGAAGGCCACGATACCTTGTCCATTTTGCTGCGAGTTTGCACTTAGTGCCGGTCTGTTTGACGGAGTTGAAAGCGCATCAGGATAGTTTTCCAGATCTTGCATCCAGGCAATGTTTGCGGCAACGTCCGTATTCGTAGTGCCTGCCAGTGTCGTGACTGGGTCATGTCCGGTCAAGCCTTCGGTACCGAAGGTACGCGTAGAGCCCGCACCCGTATTGCTGCCAGTGAAGTCAGCTTGCACCGCAAGAGACTTGAGGTTGTTAGTACCCGAATCGAGGCCAGCACCGGTAAGACCGTTATACCAGCTGTCCATACCGGCGATAACGGTGGACTTGCCGGTACCCGCTTCGTTGGTTAGCCAGAAGTTGCCCTGGCCTTCTGCGTTAAAGAGCACGTTAGCCCAAGCAGCCGTGGGGTTAGAGCCATACACATAGCGTGTTACGAGCAGGTCATAGGTCACGCCATCGATCGTCTGCTCGGCGATTCTAAAGAACTGTACCGGGCCAAAGTCACGACGTGTCGGGGTGACAGGGGTAGGAATAGGAGAGTCTGGCGTCCAGTTAATCGCGTCAAGTATCGCTTTGCCTTGCGTTGACGCCGCACGAAGCGGCACACCGTCGGTGCCACTGCTGGGTACAAGGCCGTCTTTCATAGCACCCACATCATCTTGCGTGACGACCTCCATCTGGATGTCGATAGCATAGTAGAAGGCTGCACGGAGCGGATCAAAGCCAGTGGCAGCGCTCACTCCCGTCATGAGAGGCAGCGTGTTAGTCTCTGGTCTGATAACAGATGTGTAGTAGAAAAAGCCATCGTCAGCTAACACCCACTTGTTTGAGCGCTGAGCGAGAGGCAGTGCGGTCCACTCGCTGTAGGTCAGGTGATCTGAGTCCCAGTCCCAATACTCGCTGAAAGGCATGCCGTCAGATGCATGTCCGCGTGCAGGAGCTGCTTGGGTAAGGCTAGTCGGGTCAGTAAGGCCTCGTATCGACCACATGTCTGCGGTGACGTCAAACCAAGCTGTTTGGGTGTCAATGAGAGAACCCGAGCCGCCATCGACCCATGTCGCCGGGTCAAGAGTCGGGGTTAGGGTAGCGGCAATAGCTGCCGGAATGGGGTCAGCAAAAGGAATGCCTTCTATGATGTTTCTGCCTCGACTCCAGTCTTCGCTTTCAATCCACTGCATAAACTCAGATGCTGAGATGCGTGCGATAAAAGGTGAGTTGCCTGAGTTTTGTACCCATACTCTCTTTTGCCACTCAGTCGCATCAAGACGTCTGAATTCGTCGTGCAAGACGGCACGTGGTGTGTTCAAGCTCGCAAACTGATTGATGGCACGCTGCATGGTGCCCCACGCGAATGCGCCTAAGAGTAGGAGCAGGAGTGCGATTATGATGGCTATGGTGGCGTTTTGGCGCTTGCGGCTACTGCGTGGTACATCAGTGCCGGCAGCGCTGCCAGTAGTGGCATCAGTAGAGGGCGGCTCTACCTCAGAAAGTGGAGACCCCCCCCCCCCCCCGGGGGGGGTTTGTTGTCTAGGGGTCCCCAATTTCTTAAAAAAACGTACTTGTTTAACTTCCCCTTT
>Ga0099364_10003177_pt1 | contig 25697 bp, 18 predicted proteins | sample TergutTh196P3_FD_73070 | JGI IMG/M metagenome (GOLD analysis project Ga0099364, IMG submission 73070) | Microcerotermes parvus P3 segment gut microbial communities from Pointe-Noire, Republic of the Congo - Th196 P3 | ecosystem: Host-associated > Arthropoda: Insects > Digestive system > Gut ...
TCCTTTCTTTTTTGTTTTTTTTTTTTTTTTTTTTTTTTTGGTGGGGGGGGGGGGGGGGGGGGGGGGGTACTTCATTTCTCATTCCTGTTTCCTGATAATAGGGCGCTGCTGTTCTGCTCTTTTTGGGTTGTTAAACAGTACGCCTAATGACAAATTTGCCTCTGCCAAATAAGGCAGCCAATCCTTAGGGCTGGTTCTATGTAAATATACCTGTTCCAACTGTCGGGCGGATAACAGGGAGAAATTTACAGACATGTAATATAAAAAAAAGTAGAAAAAAAGAGAAAAATGCCCTGTAAATCTTAATACCGTTGTCATGTTCTTAAATATAGCATTGTTTGGGGGTTTTTTCAAGGGAAATTTGCGAAATTTCGGCTTTTTAATATGGGGCTGGTTTTTACTTTTTTGCCACAGTACTAACGCAGCAATTCCAGTTCTATCTCACTAATTAAAGTATCAGGGGTGGACGCGCCGGCGCAAAAACCTACTGTCCGGTAAGTACGAAAAAAGGCCGGTATTTCGCTCGTCTTTTCTACCAAAACACAGGGTTTGCCGTTCTCCTGGGCAACCTCCAAAAGGCGGCGTGTATTGGCGGAGTCTCTGCCGCCGGCAACAACCACAGCGTCAACCAGGGGCAATAGTTCGCGCAGGGCCTGTTGCCGATCCCTTGTGGCGTGGCAAATGGTTTGAACTATCTCAAGAGCGGGGAAATATTTTTTTATCGCTTCCCCAATGTTTAAGTATTCTTCCTCGGAAAAGGTTGTCTGTCCAATTAGGGCAGCCTTAGCGTCTTTTTCAGCTTCCAGGAGTTTTTTTGCGGCAGCTTCCGCCTCGGCAGCGTTGGAAACCACACAACATGTTCCCTTGCCTGCGTTGCCGGTTATGCTGGCATAACCAAGTATGCTGGCATAACCAGTTATGCCAGCAATCTCTGCGTGCCGTGCATCCCCGGCGAGAAACAAAAAATAACCGGCTTCGGCAAGGGTTTTAGCCTTTAATTGCGACTCCTTAACTTTGGGACAGGTAGCGTCAACAATGTGGAACCCCCTGCCGCGCAAGCCTTCCTCAATAAGCGGATCAACCCCGTGTGCGCGGATAATCAGAGAACAACCGTTAATATCTTCGGGCAGGGCGGATTCAGGTTCTTCATGAAGAACTTCATGAAGAACTTCAACACCCCGGCTTTTAAGATCGGATAAAACCTTGGGATTATGAATAAGCGGGCCAAGCGTATAAACACGCCCCCCCAGGGCTTTAACACGGTCGGCCTCAGCGGCAGCCAACGCTGCCGCCCGGCGCACTCCCATACAAAACCCCAAAACTCTTGACCGAATTACTTCCAAAAAATATCTCCAGTTCTAAAGAACTAACCCTTAACCAGCTTGCGTTTTTCCCGTTTATCCTTTTGAGCTTCCATAAAACTTAAAATGCCTGACGCAAGAAAAGTTGTTGTCAACACACCGGTAAGCATACCTACCATTAAAGCAAGGGCAAAGTCCTTCATTGAACCTGTGGTAAAAATAAAAAGTGACATTACCGCGAGAAGGGTTGTTACAGTAGTAATAATCGTACGTCCCAATGTTTCTGTCAACGCGCGGTTTAATACATCCACAAAAGAATCGTCTGGATACAAACGCCTTGTTTCCCTTATCCTGTCAAAGACAACAATAGTATCATTGGTTGAATAACCAATAATGGTAAGAATCGCCGCTATGGTACTGGTGGTGAATTCCATCCTTGTCCACGCGACAAAACCTATAATGATAAGGGCGTCATAAATAATGGCAAGCACAAGGCTAACGGCATATTGAAACTTAAAGCGGAAGGCGGAATAAACAAGAATAAGCAACAGGGTAAGAGCGACCAAAAGCCCCGCCTGATCTGTAAGGTTCTTGGAAAAACGTGAGCCGACATAATCAGATCTAAGAACAACAACTTCGCCGCTTCCAAAATGATCTTCCAGAATTTTGGTAACTTCTTCCGGCCTTACATGCCCTTCATCCTTGTCCTGAACCCTGATCATAAAATGGCGGTCGCGTGGCTGCCCCATGCTCTGCACGGAAACACCTTGATCAAAACTGTCCATGGCTGCCCTTACTTGGGTAATGTCTATAAGATCGCTGCTTGGATCAAGATAATGTACCACATAGGGTACGCTTCCCAAATAGGGGCTTCCGTGAACGCTGAACAAAAGCCACTGGGTACTTATACCCGCGTTCGTAATTATAGAAACTTCCAGACCTTCAATCTGCCGCATCATAGCCTGCGAAATCGAAGCAAGCGTATTGTATTCACTGAACGGGAATGTAAAAGTCCTATTCTCTATACCGGATCCTGAAACTACAATGTGAATATTATTGCTGTCATAGGAAAGAATGGCGTTTGCCGTACCCGACCATGTAAGAGTAAAAGCAGCCGGAGCAAACCGGACTTCCTGAATAAGCCCTGCCTGAAAGTCTACGCCAAGATTAAAACCATTATTCACAACATATCCGGTAATACCAAAAATCGTAAGGATGCCGGACATAATCGCCGCGGGAAGGAAAAACCTGGAAAATCGAAGTATCTTTTTCATTAGTTAATCCCCCTTGCTGTTTCACCATGAACAGGCAGCCAACTGAGAGCAACAGTTTTACTGCGCAGTACATCGGTGCCAAAGTCAAATATAAGACGCGACACAAAGAGGGCGGTAAAGACCGAGGAAAATATCCCAATAGAAAGCGTTACCGCAAATCCTCTGATAGGCCCTGAACCAAGCATGGACAAGAAAAGGGCTGCAATAAGTGTAGTAATGTTGGAGTCCATAATCGCCCAAAAAGCTTTTCCAAACCCGGCTTCTATTATTGCCTTGCGGCTCTTGCCAATACGCATTTCTTCTTTCATGCGCTCAAAGATAATTACATTGGCATCTGTAGCCATACCAATAGTCAGAATAAAACCAGCTATTGCCGGCAAGGTTAATGTAAAATTAAGGGCAGAAAGTATACTGAACATTATGTAAAAATTGAGGAGTTGCGCGATAACCGCGTTAATTCCTGCGGTTTTGTAGTATAAAAGCATAAACGCAAAAACCGCCGCGATGCCGCCCAACAATGCGTAAAGCCCCTGTCGTATAGCATCTTCTCCCATCGAAGCGCCGACACTCTGCTGGCTCGCAACTTCAAGCTCGACAGGCAGGGCGGCGGTTCTTAAAATAAGGGCGATATTGCTGGCTTCTTCAAAATCAAAACCGGAAAGCCTTACAGCGTCTCGAATGGAAGTTGTAATAACAGCGCGGGATCTTACACGGTCGTCAAGCACAATGGTCAGCATCCTGTCTATGTTTGACGATGTAAGCCGGTAGAAAATCTCCCCGCCTTCGCTGTCCAGCCTAAAGGTAACTTCCGGCTTGCCGTCCATTTGGTTCCGCTCAACAATGGCTTCCTGTATATGATTGCCATCCAGCCCTACTTCTCTTTTAACGGCGAGATACCTCAGACTGCCATCGGGGTTCCTGTCCTGTTCGTCCAGACCGTATCTGTCCTTGACATAGTAGCCAAGAATCATTACATCGGCGGGGACAATGGTAGGATCAATAAGACGTCCGCTCGCGTCAAATGTTGTTGTGGGATTTGCCCTGTAGTAATTGTTAAACATGGCAGTCGCTTCGGTATCTTCCAGATGAAAGGCAAGGCTTCCCTTCCCCATTATAATGTCATTAATCCGTTCGGGGTCGGCAGTTCCGGGAATTTCAACATAAATCTGATCCGTCCCCTGACGCCGTATAACAGGTTCTGTTAAACCAAAACGGTCGATACGGCTGTTCAAAACTTCCAGAGCGCGGTTCATGGCGTCTACACGATCTTCGTCTGTAAGGGAACGTCCCAGTCTTTCCTGAAGCGTCTCAAGATTGGCTTGTAATACAATGCTCAATCCGCCGGAAAGATCCAGTCCCAGTTTTACCGCGTTTCTTTGCAGGTCTTTCAGAGCGAAAATTTCATCACGGTATCTGTCTTCGATTACATCAAGGGCTTCCCTTCTATTGGAAAAAGCCTCTAGTACATTCCTTGCTGTCCATGTTTCCGGAACCGGTTGTCTCGCGTCTCTGTACAGCCTTCTTGCCCTGGCCGTTACAAAGTCCAAGTCTTGGGAAACTTCTTCATCGTCACGCGCCGCTTCAATAAGCCGCTGCAAATCCGCCTGGGCTGTCTGGGAAACATAAGTCCTGATTTGCTGCCTGGTTTCCATCGCCATCGCCTGTTTGTCCAGAGGGGTAAAGAAATACCAGCGCAATGTCGGCAGAAGAAATAAAAAACATACTGCCAGTACTATTAAAACAATAATAAGTCTATAACGTTTACTCATATTACCCTGTTACTCCCCTGCTTCGGAGGATTCGGTATCTTCCTTTTCCGCGCTTTTGTCTTCGATTTTTTCTTCTTTTCCCGAAACAGTAACGCTCGAAACGGCGCTGCGCAGGAATTCCAGCTTTACATTGTCATCGACTTTGATAATTACTGTAGATTCCTTTACATTCTGAACCGTCCCGTGAATCCCGCCAATGGTAACAACCTTGTCGCCCTTTTTCAGGGTAGAGAGCATTTTCTCGGTCTCTTTGCGCTTTTTATTCTGCGGCCTTATTATCAGAAAATAGAAAATAAGGATTATTGCGGCAAATGGAATGATACTGGTAATAAAACTACCTGTCCCTGCTGCATCTCCGCCCGCCTGCGGGGCTGCCATAAGTAACGGAAAAACGAAATTATTCATAGATAACATCCTTAATGGTTAGTGATTTTATTACCATAGCACAAAAAAGTGATGTTATTCAAGTAGTCTGGGCTATAAAACAATAAACCGGGAAACATCTACGGGATGAACCCCAAAAAGCCTCAGCAAGGATGATGTGTTAACAGACGAACCTGTTGTTTTATTGTAGATTTCCACTACGGTTTCCAGTTCTTTTGGGTCTTTCGACCATAATGCGGAAGAACAGGCAGGGCGAAACAGTCCTTTTTCCGCCAATTCTACGGTAGAAAGAGACGAATAATGCTTTTTTGCCTGTCCGTCTATAACTGCCGCAGGGCCGTCATAACCAATGGTAAAAATAAAGTTCTCTCGTGAAAGCATAACTGCTCCTTAATTCTAAAATTTCCAGACAAACCCCAGTCTGGGTTTAAAAAGCCCCGCAGGCTCATTAGTATCATAATGATGGGCATAATCCGCACCGGCTTCAATATGAAAGATATCAAAAAGCAAGAATAAAAAGGATAGGCCGCCGTTAAAATGGATAATCATCTCGCTTCTCTCATATGCTCCGTAGCCTTCCAAAAAAGTTACGCCTACGCCAAAACGGAATGTAGTCGCGAATATATGACTAAACCTTTTTTGCAGCGAAAAATTAAAATCAAATTCCAAAAGCGAGGCTCCGGTTATGTTGGCATTGGGAAAACTTTGATCTATATTGAGAAAACTTTGACACATATTGACAAAATTTTGATATATATTGAGAAAATTTTGATATATATCGTAATAACCAGTATTAAAATTAAAAATAGGGTTTATAAAATAAAGTGACGTTACAATTTCCAGACCGCCGTTAAAAGTACTTCTCTTGGAAGAAATTACTTCAAAACAGAATCCCATGCCTGCAATGGACGGGTTTCCGCCAAAATAATCACGTATCTCGCCAAAAACGGGAAACAACGGCATCCAGAGGGTTTTTAGAAAAATATCCAGCGGTTTACGGTAGTCTACGATAAACCCTTCCCAAACAGTCTCCGGACCGCCGGGATTCCTGATATATATATCGTAGATTCCGGGAATTAAAGTATGATCTTCAAAATAAAGGGTTGCCCTTCTTCTGTTTAATATTTCCACAAAATACGGGAAAAGAGAATTTTCCATGTTCCGCAGGAATATCTCCGACTCATCCAAAAAGTTAGCGCCTCCAAGATTCAACACTCTGTCCAGCCTTTGATCCATGAAAAAAGCCGGAGGCGAAATTCTTTCGACATCAGGCTGAAAGGCAGCAAGAACTTCAAAGTTTTTCCATTCAGAACTTTCGCCCTGCATACCCAGAAAATCATGGGGAATTACTCTGTAACGATACCTTCCCGAAGGCAGGGAAACATTAATATATTGCTCCTGAGAAAATTCCCGTAAAAAATCCGTATATTCCCCGCGTATTCCTCTTTGAATGATCACTTCGTAGTGCAGAACATATTCATCTCCAAACCAGACAAGACTCTGAAAAAAACGAGGCTCCGTCCCGTCAGTATCCAGAAAAAATCCTGCCTGCTGAGCGTACAACAAAGGGGTTAAAAACAAAAGCTGCAAGACAAGAGCAAACCGGTTAGAAGCCATACAATATTCCAGTATCTCCTATTTCTACCCTGCCCGGACGGGGAATATTAATAATAAACGTGCCTTCTCCTTGTCTGCCGCGCTGTTCAACTATGCCGTCAGAGTTATAGAAAACAGGTTCTACCAGCCAGGTAAAATTTGTATTTAATTCAAGAAGCCCAAATTCCTCGAAAGTGTAAGTAATACTGTTAAGCGGATCGGTTTGATAAACTCTTTCCCATCGCGCCCCTACTCCTTTGTAAATTGACAATACATAGGTATTAGCGCCTTCTACGGCGGTCCAGCTAAAGGTAATACTCCTATTATGCCGCATATATTCCGTTCCAAATTGATGTCCCGCAGCAGGGAACAAAAGTTCCGGCGACGGCAGAAGGGGGATAGGCTGTACTCTTAACTGCTGTGGCGATACGGCGGTAATAGGACGGCCGTCCGGTGAAACCCCTTCTATTGTCCAGTACCACAAGCCTTCTCCCAATGTGTTTACTGTGACAGTACGGTCTGTACTGTAAATCTCCACCTCCGGCTGCCCGCGAGTTGGATCGCTCTGGCGGGAAAGGACAAACCTTGCCTGCTCTATATCTTCGGTTGTATCCCAGCGGAAGACAGTCGGTTCGCGCAGGGCGGTAAGCCCGGGTAGTACGGCCTCCGGCGCGGGGGAAACAAGCGTCAGACGCAGGGGAAGCGCTACTTCAGGAGCGGGCAGCGTTGTAATTGCCGCCGGTGGTGGCGGCGGTGGAGGGGGCGGCGGCGGTGTTACCGGCGCCGGAACAGGAGGCGGCGCTTCGGGTAAAGCCACTACCTCCGGCAATGCCGCAGCAGGAGGCGGAGGGGGAGGCGGCGGAGCAATAATGTTAAAGCTGCGGGCATTGGTTGTATAGACAGGAGATTGCGAGTCAAGTCTTGCGGAAATGCGCCAGTACCATTCGCCGACAGGAAGCGAAATGCCCTGGACAGAGCCTCCTGTTACCGGCTCGTTGATTGTCATCTGCGAAAAATCCGGCGAGGCGGATACCTGAAAACGCATGTCATGGGATATATTTGTTCTCCATGCAAATTGGGTATTCCACAACTGCCCTGTTTCAATATTGTATCTATCGGGCGGATAAGCCAGGCGCTGGATAACTTCCCTTTCCACTACTGTAAAGGATCTTGCCGGCGGAAGCAGTGAAGAATTTCCTTCTTCATCTGAATAAAAAACACTCCAGTAGTACTGCCCCGGAAAAAGGATATTGTCGTCCCTTCTGTAAGTATAAAAATTATTGCGTACTGTCTCTGCAATTACCGGATCGCGTAAATCCTGATGAGCGGAAATCTGAACCGTATACGAAACGGCGTCTCTGGAACCTGTCCATGATAATAATATATCATTGCTTTCCGGGCCTAAACTTAATACGCTTTCACTATTTGGCATATTTAAAGATAATGTCTGCAATTCTTCGCTCTGACTAATATTAAATGTCGAAGTTGCCGAAGAAATTGCACTGCCCTCGTAAACAGAAGGATACACCGGCATTACACGCCAGAACCATGTCCCGGCTCCAAGATTCTGGGAAACAAAAGAAGTTCCCTGTACGTTTACACTAATTAAAGGATTGGAAAAATCAGGCGAAGAAGAAACATGCAAAGAATAATACAGCGTCTCTTCAAGCTCTGTCCAGCGGAACCTTATTTCCGGCCTGACTGTTCTAAACTGGATTTGGCGTTCCGTTTCCGGGGCAAGCAATAAAGGCGCCGAAGTTTCCGTAACGGTAAACCGGCCAGTACTCAGGATATTATCTTCATAGTAAAGCCGCCAGTGCCAAGTCCCGCTGTCCAAGGGAACAACTGCACCTGAATCGGCAGTATTGATTGTTCGCACAATTCTGGAAAAATTTCTGTCCTGGGCTATTTCAAGCCTAAGGTTATCCCACGGCGCCAAATTGGCTGTATTCCATGAAAAGTTTACTGACAACGGCTGTGCGCCTGTTTTCAGATAACGCGCGTTTGGCGTTGGCTGAGATACTACAGCCGCCGGTTCACTCAACTCCCTGCCGCCGGAATCAAGAACATATACAGAACCCGCTACAGCGCTTTCAATAAATCCGGCGCGGGTTATTATGGCTTGACCTTCACTAAAGCGCAGCAGCAGACCTTCTTCCCCGCCGGATGCGCTGAACACAGCCCCGGGAACAGGCTCTACAATGCGCTCTCCGACTACAACCATAATGGATCTGCTGTCGAACTCGGATACAACATTGATTTCCCCCGAGACAAAATCTATCTGGGGAACGCCTTCGCTTACCCTTATGTGTATCAGGGTGTTTTCACCTAACTCAATGGCATTGTTATCAATATTAAGTATCGCGTCTGAAAGTCTTGCCACGCGAATCGTATCTCCATTGTAAACAGGCGATTCGACAAACAGGCGGTCCCACACGCCCCTGTCCGAAAGGCGCCGCTGGACTGTATTGTTCCTGACAGTAACAGTGCCGACAGGTTCGTTTGTTAAAGACCGTAATGTCATAAAAAGGTCGTTCTGGAACAGGAAAAGGCTGAGTGTAAAGGTAAAAAGGCAGAACAGGACGACAAAAAAATCCAAAAGCCGGGATTTTACCTTATCGGTTTTTTCACTCACTTTTTCATCCATAAGGATTCCTCTTTATCCTTCGGCGCCGATTTTGTATTTCTTTTCATCGGAATTAACATCCGCTTTTGAAATATCAGGCGGCGTTATATTCAGAAGTTCTCTTACTTCCGCCAGAGTTTTAGGACCTGAAGTAACAGAAATATGATTTACAACAGCGAATATACGTACAGGCTTTTTCTTTCCTTTTACGGTAACAGATGGCATTTCTTCGGTTATAAATTGAAATTTAACAAGATTCCAGGTATCTTCAGAAATCAGGATATCTGTACCCAAGGGTTTATTAAGCGCTTCTATACGGGAGGCAAGGTTAACAGGATCTCCTATAACCGTATATTCCATGCGCATGTCAGATCCAAGCTGTCCGGCTGTAACAATTCCGGTGTTAATTCCGGCGCCTATTACAATTTCCGGATTCGCCTTGTCCCCCGGCATACGTGTTTTGTTTAATTCATATAACGCCCTGCGCATCATCAGGGCTGCCTTGACACAATTGTATGCATCCTTCGCGGGGCTGCCTGCTGTATAAGCTGTTCCCCAATGAGCCATTACGGCATCGCCTATGAACTTATCAACAACGCCGCTTGTCTTTTCCACGCAGTCAACCATTTGTGTAAAGTATTCGTTCAGCCAGTGGACTATTTTGTCCGAAGCGCCGCTGCCGAATTCCTTGGTAAAAGTTTCGGACTTTTCGGTAAACCCGCGTATATCCGAGAAAAAAATGGAGGCGTGTTTCTGAAAGCCCCCCGGTTTAATTTCGCCGCGCATTGCTTTGACTGCTATTTCGCGGTTAGTAAACCGCCCGAAAATCTTAAGGGCGGTGCCCATCTTGTTAAAGCTGGTTGTAAGGTAACTTATTTCATCACGCCCTTTTGGCGTTAAATCTATTTCAAAAACACCGCCTTCGATTTTTCGCGCCGCGCCTGCCAGTGTTTTAAGCGCGGTGGAAATTGTTTTGGAAAAGAACCAGATAAAAAGAATAGAAATACTTAAAACTGCGGCTGTAAGATACATATTGCGGCGGGTTGTGGCATTTATTCCTTCAAAAACTTTATCGTATTCAATACTGGTAATGGCAATTAACGCGGCGATATTCAACTTGGAAAAACCTACAAAGTATCTTATGCCTTCGTCAGTAAACAACTCCTGTCTGGTCTGTGACGGACTTTCGCGTATTGTCTGAATATAATTCCGGTTTGCAATATTCGCGCCGGTCAGCGTCAATTGAATATCGGGATGAATCAGAACATCGCCTTCGGCATTTATCAGCGAAGTCTGGTTCATTCCCGAACTGTAATTTTCATTCAGGTGGCGCGGAAAATACAGAACAGAAACCGCCCCGTTTCCTCCCCGCATTGGGAAAAATAACGAAAGCAAATGAAAGGAAAAATGAACGGCTGCATTGGTTATAATTGAATCGCCGTTTACAGCCCGTTCCAAAAGGTCTGAATTAATTATATAAAAACTATTTACAAGGTTATCGTCTATTTCATTTGCAAAGAAAAATCTGTAATTTACAAAAAGATTTTCCTGCTGTCCCGGCAGCAAAAATTTAACCGCTGCGATTTCCAGATTTTGTTCAAAGAAAAATTCGGCAGCCCTTCTTGCAAATTCACTGTTAGCTCCTGCGGAATTAATTATTTGCATAAGTACCAGTGTATTGGACTGGACATTTGTCAGAACATATTCCGCTTCCGCCGCCATACGCCTGTTTATGGAATAATTGTTATCTTCCGCAGTCATCTGTAAATCTTCCCTGACTAAAACCGACACAAGAAAAGTGATGGTTCCCAGAGAAACAAGAACAAGAATGGTAATAATAGTGACCAGCTTTGCGCCTATGGAAAAGCGAATAAGTTTATCACTGTTTTTTCTTTCTATTTTATTTTCCATATTATTACACGATGTTATATTTTAGGATAAAATGCCAAAATGTCAATGCCTTTTCGCAATTTTGTACACTCTGCGTGAAAAAAATGACAGGATATTTACCGGGTACTAAGCAATGAGGCATATTCCCTTTCAAATTGTCTCAGACGGGGGTTATCCGGGGCTATGGCAAGAGCTTGCCTGAGATAATGGACGGCACGGCGTTCTTCGCGGCGCCTATGGTAGATTTCAAACATGGCAATAAGGGCATCCAGGTTTCGGGGGTCCTCAAAAAGGCTTGAACGCAGGTCGCCCAGCGCCGCTTCTTCTGTGTTTTGAATACGGCTGCGCAGAAAATAAAGGGCGCTCCTGTTCGGCCCGTCGCTGACGGATGTAAGCCCGGATTCCAACATTCTTGAAGCTTCTTCCCTTCTGCCGTTATCAATCAATGCGGAAATAAAAATGGCGGTATAATCATTGTTGGCGGAATCCCTATCATACAATTCCCTGGCGAAAGAAAGAGCCCTAATGTTATTTTCAAGACCTCGTTCCACATAGTACCCGTCAACCAGGTCCTGAACAGTACGGCGGACGGCAAGTACTCTGTTAAGATACCCCTGCGCTTCCTGCCAGCTTTCTCTTTGGACAGCGTCACGAAGACTTAAACTCAGTACCTCAATTGAAGAACCGGCTGTTTGCCTTAAACGCACAAGAAGTTCCCTGCCCTCCGCCTGATCCGCAGAACGCTGGGATTCCATAAGCAGACTGGCAGCGTAAATCAACGCTTCTTCGTCATTCGGGCTGGAGCGGATAATGGAACGCAGATAGTTCAGGGCCGAATCCCTGTTGCGGTTTCCTTCGGCCTGTAATCTGGCGCGTAAAAAAAGGTAAGTCCTGTTGGTGGAGCTTATATTGGCATAGATATCCAGGGCAGCATTGGCCTGAGAAAAATTGCCCTGTTCAATCATGATACGCGCCCTCATCAACAAAAAATCTCTGTCACGGGGATTATTCTGTAAGATTTCATCGACCACCGGACCCGCCCTTGACCAATTGCCGCTTTCGTAAAGGGAAATGGCAAACTGCCGCTTGATATTCATGCTGTCGGGGTAGCGGATTACCAGGTCGGAATAAAGGGCATTTGCCTCATCCCTTCTGCCGGAAAGCACCATTATACGGGCAGAACCTACCAGGGCGGGATAAAATTCACTGGAAATAACATACGCCCTTCTGTAAGCAGCCTCGGCTTCCGTAAACCGCCTGACCTGCTCATAAATTAATCCCTGAAAATAAGGAGGCAATACAGACTGCGGTCTCATTTCAGCCGCTTTCTGCAGATCATTCAATGCGGCGGTAAGAATATCAGGATTGCTTTCGTTATTAACAGCCAGAAAAGGCAGTATATATTCAAAAAAATCCGTAGAATCTTCATTCGGGTGGGTATAAATCCCCCTTTCCGCTTCCCTGATAATCCTTGTGTATTGAAAAGTCAGAGGAAGGTCGAGGGAAGGAAGCCTTACAGGGGAATCAGGATAAACCGTCCTGATCAGTACCGTAATGATACCGTTCATCATACGGCCAAAATCCGCGCCGCCAAGAGCCCTGTTTTCAATTAATTCCAGAGCCTCGATCATGGAGGACAAATGGCCTGTTTCTACCAGACTCCGAATTTCATCAGCAATTCCTCCGGCAGCCTGCCTTTCATCGTTTTCAGGATGTTCAGCGTTTGGCGTTTCGGCAGGCGTTGTTCCGCATGAAAAAAGAACCAGTAAAGCAACTAAAAAATAGAACGTAAAATGCCGAAATTTCAATATCACTTAATTTAATCCACGATTTATTTTGATCTCCGGAACAGCCGGAATTAAAAGATTGCATATACAAAAATATATCACAATGGTAGTATTATTAACAATGAAATTTACACTTATTGTATTTTCGGCTTTTTTGCTGTTTTTATCATGTGGAATTTTTCCAAAAAACACGATAAATGAAGCCCAAGCTGTCGACTCTTATTACATTAACGGCTCAAGGGAAAACAGGGAACACTTTCAGGAACTGTTCAGACTTTTAAGGCAGGAAGAGGCAGGCAGCGAGGGTGAGTTTGCTGTTGCCAGAGAAATTGCCGCCAGTTTTGCCAGGCTTAGGGATTTTGAGAGGCTTATACATTTCTTAAGCGAAAGAACGATAAACAATCCCGCCGATCCCTACAACGCCTATTATTTACTGATGATTGCCTATGCCTATATGCAGCTTGAGTCATTGCCGATAGCCGCCATATACTTCGATTTAATCGTCAATAATTATCCTGATTTATTAATTAATGATGAGTCGATACATCTGATGTGTTTAAGGCATTTAATTGAGTTGAACCGCGACCCGGAACGCCAGGTATGGTATTACAGGGAATTGATTTCCCGGTTCCCCGACAAAACAGATATGGGCGCTGCCTACTTTATGCTTGGGCAGGCATGTGAGCGCATTGGCGACTGGAACGGCGCAATTCAGGCATATTCCAGCTTTATTCCTTATGCGGGGACAATAATCCCGGGTTTCCCGAACGCGCATCAATATGCCAGGCAACAGGTAGATTTTAGCAGATCTCCGAAAGACTGGACATACGAAACCCTGCCGGCGCTGAGAAATGTAATTGAATACGCACTGGAAACAGGCAATGCCAGAGATCTTGAACGCAGCCGTGCAAAGGTTAATTTTTTCGCCCGCTCGTGGGGTCAGACAGAAACAGACGATGCCCGAATAGTAGATTTTAACCTTGCAGAGTTTCTGCGTAACAACCGGATACGGTACGCCTCTACTCTCGACTCTTCCTCAACCGCTACAGAGGCGTTTTTAAGAACAACAGGATGGTCAAGATATCTTCCAACCTGGTACCTGTATTTCAGGAAAATATATTTCCCGCAGGACCCGGAAATTCACGGACGCTGGGAATGGGCGGGGATATATTACGGAGAGAAGTTTTAATGGGGAATAGGGGAAGATCAGGAATACTTCTCGCTTTTTTGCTGGCAGCCGGTACAATGTGGGCGCAAATTGATGACCGCCCCCTACGCGCCGTACCGCCGGACACCCCGATCCCCCACTACCCACTCCCCATTGCCAGCTACCCACGCCCCTCCCCCAACTCTCTCCTAACCGCCCACGCTCTTGAACAGCCATTAACTCAGCGATACATAACCCAGTACACAAGCCCCAGCGGCATTGCTTATCTAAACGCGGCTTTGGAACGGGGAAGCATTTACCTTCCGTTTATAAAAGAAGAAATTAAAAAACGAAACATGCCGCCGGAACTGGCATACCTGCCTGTCATTGAATCAAGCTTTGTCATTACGGCAAGGAGCAGGTCGGGAGCAGTCGGGCTTTGGCAGTTTATGCTGAACAGCATTTCCCCCTTCAATATTAAAGCGAATGACTTTATTGATGAACGGATGGATTTTATGAAATCAACCAGGGGAGCGCTGCAAAAACTGGAAGACAATTACAGGACGCTTGGCAATTGGGAACTTGCTCTGGCGGCCTATAATGCCGGGCTTGGCGGTGTAAGCAGAATTATACAAAGAACAAGAACCCGCGATTATTGGGAATTAAGCGAAATGAACGAATTAAGACAGGAAACAGTCCATTATGTGCCAAAGTTTTATGCGGCAGCCTGGGTTCTGTCACAGCCGCGCCGTTTTGGCATTGATTATTGGCAGCAATCCCAGGAATGGGCGGCAATTTCCCTGCCGCGCCAGGTTTCGCTGGACGTAATCGCCGAAGAAACAGGTATAGACAGAGTTTTACTGCGCCGCCTGAACGCGGAACTGCTCCACGGGATAAGCCCTGCGGATTCAAGTTACCTGTTGAAAATTCCCGCCGCTCGGTTGGAACAGATAAACGCGGTTATGGAGCAGGAAGACCTTAACCTGATTCGTTATCATTACCATGTAGTGCGTCACGGCGATACTTTGTGGTCAATGTCCAGACATTACGGAACTTCACTGGACATTATCGAACAGCACAATCAGGGCATATCAAGCCGTTATCTAAGAATCGGAGAAACGATTATAATCCCGGCATTTAACGACATACAGCCGCCTCCCCGCCAGACTACAACTCATCGCTTTGACGGACAGTACGTGGTAAGGCAGGGAGACACCCTATGGTCAGTAAGCAGAAGATATGGAGTAGACCCTCAAGACCTCGCGGAAGCTAACGACATGACCCTTAACCAAATTTTGCGCGAAGGAAGAACCCTTAGAGTGCCGATACTAGAATAGGTAGAATAGGTAACCTGAATAGGTAACTGACACCATTCCAGGAGATGGTCTTGAAATTGAGGTTTTTAGCTTTTTTATTAGCAATTTTTACCGCCGCGGGCGCTTTCGCAGACGCAAGGTTTGGCATTACCGGTACGGTGGAATGGGATACCCTGCAGATAAAAACGGCGATTTCGCTGGATTTGTTATCGGCAGGCATCAGGCTCCCGTCGGGAAGAACCCAGGGCGAAACTCTTTTAAGTTCTGGGTATGTAAACCTTATCCGGCCAGGTATTCTGGGATTGCAGGTGGACTCATCTTCTGTCATCGCAGACCTTATCAACAGGGGAGAGTTCAGCCTGGCAGAAGTTGAAAACCTCGCGCTGGCGGCACATTCCATACCTCCTGCCCTTTCACCGGATATGCTGAATATATCCACATCCTATACAATTTGTCTTTCAGGAGTCAGCTCTGCCCTTCTGCGCAGCACCAGACCTTCTCCTGTAATGCGCACATTAAACCCTATTTCAACCGCCCAATACACGGGCATTATTATAATCGCCTCGGAAAACCTGCCCATCCACGGCATGAGAAGCAGCGCTCTTCCGGTTCCATGCCTGTTCCCGAAAATCTGGGACACCGAAATGAACCTTATCTACGAACGGAACATGCTGGAAACTCGGGATACCTCTATGGTTCGTTACGCGCCCAGACAAAATATTTTCCAGAACAACCCTTCCGGCCTTACACCGGAACTGGCAGAAGTTGTTGGAACAAGACCATTGCGAATTTTTGCCAGCGGCGTATTCGGAATAAAGCCGACCGATCTGATTATAGATCGCAGCGATGCTTTGCTGATAATTTCCTCGGAAGAAAACCGCCGCCTGTTATCACAAGGCAGGGTAGCGATTATCCTTGATGAATCGGTGTTAAGATACTATTTCAGCCGGTGAGATTCCGGCGGAATATCTTCGCGAGTAAAAGCCTTTCCCATGATTGCCGCTATGCTTTGTTGAAAAATTATGCTTAAAAGAGTAGGAAGAACGGCGGCCTCGGGAAAAAATGTAACCGCGATGGTCATTACCGCACTGTTGTTTCGCAGGCCGCCGGAAATAATCATGGTTATATCCTTTGGGGCGCGGCACTTTCCGATAACGGCAGTAAGCTTTATTACAAAAAAACCTGTGAATGTAAGCGCTATGGTAATAACCGCTACCTTCCATACAAGAGGATCCGTTAATCTTATCCCGGGCGCGATTATCGAGGCGTTAGTCGCAATTACAGTCATCAGGCAAATTTTCGCTATGGGATCAAAGCCGGGGCAGATAAGGGCGGGGATTTTTCCCTTGCTGGTTTCGTTTACTGTAACCCCGATAATTGTCGGAACTACTACCATAAATAACAGGGAAACTGCGATGCCGCTCATATCCATCGCTACTCTCGCACCCATTAAAATTGAAATACTGCCGGGAACAACAATCGGCGCGAGCAGGGTATCAAGCAGTATCAGGGTAAGACAAAGAGCCATGTCCCCTTTAAAGATCGATACCCATATAAAGCCGGAAACTGCGGTAGGACCGGAAAACAACAGGATAAAACCCGCGATAACATCTGGATTGTCAAGAAATAACGAGGAAACTAACATGGCGAGAACGGGCATAAAAACATGAGCGGCGATAAAAAACAACAATATGGGCGCGGGACTGCGGACAGTGGCTCCCAGTTCAGCAGCCCGCAGTTTTAACGCGCCGGAAAATGTCATAAGCCCAAAGAGCCACGGAACAAACGGGCGTAAATGTATAAACACGGAAGGCAAAAGGAATCCCAGAACAATAGCCAAGGGAGTTGTTACCGGTATCAATCTTTCGAGAATACTGTTAATTTTACGTGAAGCGCCCGGGCTTTCCTGTAAACGAGGCATACTATTCGCGGATGTTACCCGCTAATTCTCCAATATAGTGATTTCTACTCTCCGGTTCCTGCGCATACCTTCTTCCGTATTGTTATCCGCAACAGGCCTTTCCGCCCCGTATCCGCGAACCACAACACGATCCGCGCTGCGGACATCTTTTGACAAAAGATAATCAGTTACCGCTCCGGCGCGGGCAATCGAAAGCCTCATTCTGCCTTCGCTTGTACCGGCAAGGGCAGTATGGCCGCTGACCACAATGTCCCTGTCTGGATAGCGTCTAAGGATTTCCGCTATTATATCAAGTTTCTCATGTTCCCCCGGAAGCATGATATCCGAGTCCGGGAAAAAACCAATGTCCTCAAGACTGATGGATACTCCTTCTTCTACTGTTCTTACATTTACATCAGGAATCGCGAGACGGCTGATTTCCTCAAAAATTTCGGAAGCCAACCGTTCCCTGTCCATGAATTCGGATTCTACAAATTCCGCTTCCGCCGTTCCCCGGTATTCGATAGTTCTGCCGTCCGACATTTCAAAGGTAATACGAAAAGTTTCTTCATACGCGACAAGCTGCCCAAGCTCACGGTTCCAATACACCATCTGGTTAAACAATCCTGTTATACGCCTAGGCCCTATATATCCGCGTACGGGAGAAGGCCGGGTATCGAACCGGTAATTCACCGAAAAAGCGGGATAAACTTTTCCCTTTCGCTCACGGTCTCCGATAAATTGGTAATTCGCGTTAAAAGGTATACGGTAGGGTTCTTCGATACCAAAGGCGTCACGAAAATCATGCATTTCATGACCTTCGGCAGTCCACCTTTCCAGAAGCCTCAAACTTCTGTCAGGAAAAACCGGCACATTACGCACAACCGGCATGTAATACTTTGGGTCAATTGTAAAATACCCCAATCTGTCAATCTCAAAAACAGAGTCATATTCCCTTGACCAATGAAATCCTGTAACGTTGGGTTGAAGAATACGGCTCGCCGAATCATAAATAACCCGTTCCGAAGTCTGAAAAACAGCCCTGTGCAGTCCCCTGCCGTCTGTTACATCCGTTACTTCCACTGCGATACGGTTAAGTATTTCCGAGCGATAGCTCAAAACACGGTTAATAAAAACATCATGTTTTACAACAGAAAGAATCCGGTAACGATCCCCCGCGCGGTGTTTAAATTCAAATACTTCACATTCCGCGCTTGACGGAAGGACCAGACCTATTAACAAAAACAGCGCCGCCGCGCCTGCCGCCCTTTTTATCATGGGTATATCTTAGCACTGTTTAAAAAGAATTAAAAGGATCACCGTGGTTGTTGATTTTCCCTAATCCGGTAAAGCCAAAGCCAACACTTCTTCATAGCTGGTGACAGGGTGAAACTCTATTCCCTTTTTCACATGATCTGGGATTTCATCCAAGTCGCGTTCGTTCTGTTTGGGAAAGATAATATGCCTTGCTTTGTTCCGGCGGGCGGCGATTGTTTTTTCTTTAAGGCCGCCGATGGGAAGCACCTGGCCGGTAAGTGAAAGCTCGCCTGTCATAACAAGTTTGTCGGTAACAACTTTTCCCCGCAAAAGAGAAAGCAGGGCTATCGCCATTGTAATGCCCGCCGACGGGCCGTCCTTGGGTGTCGCCCCTTCCGGTATATGCAGGTGAATATGGTTAAGGTCGAACCATTCCCTGTCAAGATTATAACGTTCTACAGCCAGTTTACGGGCAACAGTCATGGCGATAGAAGCGCTTTCCTTCATTGTGTCGCCCATTTTTCCCGTTATGGTAAACCCTTCCTTGCCCGGCATTGATGTCGCTTCGATTACCAAGGTATCGCCGCCCATACTTGTCCATGCAAGCCCTACCGACATTCCCGGTTTGTCCGCTTTTTTGATGTCTCCCTCGGGAAAAATGGGCTTGCCGAGATGTTTTTCGACTAATTTCCTGTCAATATTAAACCGGTATTTTTTTTCAACCTTAAATTCGCGAAGATCGTCCGAACCAGAGGTTAGCGTATCCGAAGGTTTATTTTTTGAGTTAACTGTCTTTCTTTTCTCTTTCGCTCCTTCGCCTGATTTTTCCCCGTTTTCTTCTTCCATCTCAACGATCTGCTTCGCCAGTTTGCGGTGAATTTTGTCAAGGTTTTTCTCAAAGTTGCGCACGCCGGATTCTCTCGCGTAGGCGTTCGTGATGTGCAAAAGACTGTTTTTGGTATACTTAACCTGATTCTTTTTAAGCCCGTTTTTTTCAAGGCTCTTGGGTAAAAGATACCGTTTTGCGATTTCCAGTTTTTCAGTGTCGATATAACCTGGAAGCTGGATAATCTCCATACGGTCAAGCAGCGGTACCGGAATGGTATCCAGAGTGTTAGCTGTCACAATAAAAAACACATGGGAAATATCAAACGGCAAATCAAGATAATGATCACGGAAAGCGTTATTCTGTTCCGGGTCAAGCACTTCAAGAAGGGCGCTTGCGGGATCGCCCTGAAAACTGGCTCCCATTTTGTCAATTTCGTCGATCATGAACACAGGGTCTCTCGCCTTTACGATTTTTAGTCCCTGTATAATTTTTCCGGGCATAGCGCCAATGTAGGTACGCCTGTGCCCTTTAATCTCAGCTTCGTCCCTCATGCCGCCAACCGAAAACCGGAAAAATTGTTTGCCTAAAGCGCGCGCTATTGACTTGCCCACCGAGGTCTTTCCCACCCCGGGCGGCCCGACAAGGCAGACGATAGAACCTTTTGTATCTTTGCGCAGTTTCCGGACAGCGAGATACTCGACAATACGGGTCTTTACATCCTTAAGCCCGTAATGATCCGCCTCCAGAATCGCCTGAGCATTTTTCAGATCGAAGTTTTCTGGCGCGGGCTCACTCCACGGAAGGGAAACAATCACGTCAAGATAGTTGCGTGTAACGATAAACTCGGCGGAATTGGGTTCCATCAGGTTGAATTTTTCCATCTCCTGCTCAACAACTTCTTTAATCTCGCCTTCAAATTTAAATGATTCAAATTTATCCTTAAAACGCTGATAGTCCGAACTTTTGGCATCGGTAGTCATGCCAAGTTCCGCCTTTATCGCCTTTAGCTCTTCTTTTAAAAAATAATCCCGCTGGGATTTTTCGATCTTTTCGTTTATCTCTCTTTGAATCCTTTTTTGTATACGCAAAAGTTCCTGTTCTTTTTTTATGAACACCAGCACTTGTTCCATGCGCTTTCGCACATTAAGGATTTCAAGTATCTTTTGCTGCTCCGCCTTGTCAATGTTAAGAATGCTGGCGATAAAGTCGGCGATTTTTCCCGGATGATCTATATTGATCATGTTAAGCCGCATCTCCTCCGAAAACAACGGATTATTCTCGCTGATCTGTTTCATCTCAGAAATCAACGCGCGTGTAAGCGCCTTAACCTCGCTTGTATTGTCCTCCTCTTCCTCAAGGTACTCTACAGCCGCAACAATGGGATTTGAAGAATGAAGGGATTTCTTGACTCTGAAACGTTTAAGAGTAGAGATAAAAATATTCAACCCGCCGTCCGGCAGATTGATTTTTTTTACAATTTTAGCGACGGTTCCCACCGTATACAAATCGGTAATGGCCGGAATTTCAGTCTCATTTTGCAGCATTACAAGCCCAACCATGGCGTCACCGGCGACTGCGTCCTCCACTACCTTAACATCTGTAGGGTTACCAATCATAATAGGCGTAAAAATACCCGGAAAAATAGGCCGCCCCATCAAAGCCACCAAGGGAAGCCTATTGGGCAAAAGCTGATCTATGGGAATAACACTTTGATCTGACATTCCTTATAATATCGCAAAAAAAACAGGAAATGACAAGGAATACAAAAGAGAAAAGGATAACCACAGAGAACTGGCCATGAAGTTACACGGAGTTTTAAGGTTTTAAACTCTTCTTTCTCCGTGAAACTCCATACCATCCGTGGTTAATAATTATTTAACCTTTCACGCTATAAAACGCTTTTTTTCCGGCGTATTCGGCGACACCTTCAAGCTCGTCTTCAATCCGCATAAGCTGGTTGTACTTGGAAATACGGTCGGAACGGCTCATGGAACCGGTCTTGATCTGTCCTGTTTCAAGGGCTACGACAAGATCGGCTATAAAGTTGTCTTCGGTTTCTCCTGAACGGTGGGAAATAATCGCCGTGTAGCTGGCTTTCTTTGCCATTTCCACAGCTTCGTAGGTCTCGGTCAGGGTGCCGATTTGGTTTACCTTGATTAAAATTGAGTTACAGGCGCCCATGTCAATTCCCTTTTTCAGGAATTTGGTGTTGGTAACAAAGAAATCGTCGCCTACAATCTGAACTTTCGAGCCAAGGGCCTTGGTCATCTTTACATAACCGTCCCAGTCATTCTGATCCAGCGGGTCTTCAATGGAAATGATAGGATATTTGTTTACCCATTTGGTGTAAATCTCGATCATATCATCCGCGCTGAATAATTTGTCGGGATTGGATTTCCAGAATTTATAGCCTTTTTTGCCGCCTTCATCAAAAAGCTCGGAACTGGCGCAGTCAAGGGCGATGGCGATCTGCTCGCCAGGCTTGTATCCGGCTTTTTCAATGGCCTTCATTACATAGTCAAGAGCTTCCTCGTTGCCAATATCCGGCGCGAAACCGCCTTCGTCACCGACAGCGGTATTCAATTTAGCGTCATGGAGCAGTTTTTTTAGGTTGTGGAAAACTTCGGCAGACCAGCGCATGGCCTCACGGAATGTTTCGGCTCCAACCGGCATTATCATAAATTCCTGAAAATCAACCTTGTTGTCGGCATGTTTGCCGCCGTTGATAATATTCGCCATTGGGACGGGAAGCAGATTGGCGTGGAATGTGCCAAGATATTTGTACAACGGGATACACAAAGAATCCGCCGCCGCGCGGGCTGTCGCCATGGATACGCCCAGAATAGCGTTCGCCCCCAGTTTACTCTTGTTTTCGGTTCCGTCAAGCTCAATCATGGTTCTGTCAATATCAACCTGATCCAGAGCGTTATACCCTAGCAATTCAGGCCCTATTATATTGTTTACATTGTCAATCGCCTTCAATACACCCTTGCCAAGGTAACGGGATTTATCGCCGTCTCGCAGTTCTACCGCCTCATGTTCGCCTGTAGACGCGCCGGAAGGAACCGCCGCACGACCCAAAGAGCCGTCTTCAAGCATAACATCAACTTCTACTGTGGGATTTCCCCGTGAATCAATAATTTCACGAGCTTCCACATATTCAATAATACTCATATCTTCCTCCAGATTAGATTTATTATGATAATGGTGCCGTTTTTTGGAAAAAAAAGCAACAACCTCTCAAACCTCCCTTTTCAAATACGCTGAAAATCTATACACTATCTTCAATATATATGGAATTCAAACAATTTGAGCTGCATCCCGATTTACAAAAAGGCATAGATGAGGCTGAATACTTTACCTGCATGCCAGTCCAGGAACAGGTATTGAGCAAAGCTTTTGGCGGTCAGGACCTGTATGTACAATCCCAGACAGGGACGGGAAAGACAGCGGCCTTTCTAATCGTGATTTTTCAGCGGCTTTTGACAGAAGAAACCCTTTTTAAACGTAAGGCTCTTATCATGACTCCTACAAGGGAACTCGCCGTTCAAATAGAAGAAGAGGCGAAAATGCTTAGCAAGTATCTGCCTTTTAAAACCGGCAGTTTTTACGGCGGCGTGGGTTATACTCATCAGGAAAAACTGCTGAGGGAAAACGCGCAGATTTTGGTAGGGACCCCCGGACGTGTTCTGGATCTTAATAAATCGGGCAAGATGAATCTGATGGACATCTCTTTCCTGGTTCTTGACGAAGCGGACAGAATGTTCGATATGGGTTTCTATCCCGATTTACGCAAGCTGATCAAGGTAGTGCCTCCGGTCGACCGTCGCCAGACAATGCTGTTCAGCGCAACCCTGAACGCATGGGTAAAAAATCTGGCATGGGAATATACAAAGTCGCCATTCGAAATTGAGATAAAACCCGAAGTTGTAACTGTAGAGGAAATAACGCAGGTTCTTTACCATGTCCCATCGGAAGATAAAATGAGGCTACTATTGGGCGCCTTAAAGCGGGAACAGCCGGCAAGTTCAATAATTTTCTGTAACACAAAAAAACATACCGAGATTGTGGCGAAGCGGCTAAGGCTTAACGGTATTGATTGTGAGTTTATCATCGGCGATCTGCCGCAGGCGAAACGGCTTAAAGTGATTGATGATGTAAAAGCCGGAAAAATCAAAACCCTTGTCGCAACCGATGTGGCGGCGCGCGGTCTTGATATAGAAAGTCTCGCTATGGTTATAAATTACGATGTTCCTGTCGAAGCCGAAAATTATGTCCACCGTATTGGCAGAACAGCCCGCGCTGGGAAAACCGGCAAGGCGATAACTCTGGCGAGCGAACAGGATGTGTACGAGTTACCCGCCATTGAAAGGTATATTGGCAAAAAAATACCATCCGAAATTGCGATGAAGGAATTTTACGAAGAAGACAAGAGCGCGGGCAGGTTTATAGAGATTGATTTTTACGAAGAGAGGAATCAGAATAGCGCGTCACGCGGAACGGGCAATGACAGGACAAAAAGACGTGATGACAGAAGAAAGCCGGCTGAAAAAGAAAAAGAAAAGGGCAGAAAACGCGGGCGTGAAACAACAAGTCCTGACCAAACCGGCAAATTCCGGCAGCGCCGAGAATCCGCCCCTGAAGATCTGTCGCGTCTTTCCATGGATGAGCGGATGGCTTTGTACAGGAAAAAGTATGCCGGAGATGGAAGTCCTAAAAGGGAACATGACAGACGCAAGCCCAAACATCACGGCTCTAAACCTATGGTTGAACAGCCTGTTCAACAAAAACCGCTGGAACAGGCCGTTCCGGTGAAAAAAGGATTAATATCAAAATTTTTAGGATTTATTTTCCCCGGCAAGTCAGGGAATTCCAATTAAATTGACAAGGTGTATTAGAAAAAATGATAACTGTTACAAATTTAAGTCTTTCTTTTGGTGAGCGTACGCTTTTTAAAGATGTAAATTTAAAATTCACGCCCGGTAATTGTTATGGGATAATCGGAGCGAACGGAGCGGGAAAATCTACTTTTCTTAAGATTCTTTCTGGCGAGATTGAATATGACAGGGGAGAAATCTCTATCGGTAAAAATCAGCGTATGGCTGTTTTGAGGCAGGATCATTTCGCATTCGAGGAATTTTCCGTATTGGAAACCGTGATCATGGGTTACCCGAAACTTTACGCTGTACAAAAGGAACGGGAAGCTATTTACGCGAAGGAAGATTTTTCGGAAGAGGACGGGCTGCGCGCGAGTGAACTGGAGGCTGATTTCGCGGAGCTTGGCGGATGGGAGGCGGAAGCGCAGGCGGGGCAGCTTCTTTCCGGTCTTGGTCTTGAAGAGGAAGACCATGATAGAATTATGGCGGAGCTGGATGAATCAAAAAAAGTGCGGGTACTTTTGGCGCAGGCGCTTTTCGGCAGCCCGGATATTTTGCTTATGGACGAGCCGACTAACGGTCTTGATCTTGAATCTATCTCCTGGCTGGAAGAATTCCTGATTGATTTTCCCAACACGGTGATTGTTGTTTCCCACGACCGCCACTTCCTTAATGCTGTATGCACGAATGTATGCGACATTGACTTCGGCAGGATTACCCCTTATTCGGGCAACTATGATTTCTGGTACCAGATGAGCCAGATATTGCAGCGTCAGGCGCGGGATCAGTTAAAAAAACGTGAAGAAAAGGCAAAGGAGTTAAAAGAATTTATCCAGCGGTTTTCATCTAACGCCAGCAAAGCGCGCCAGGCGACAAGCCGTAAAAAAGTTCTGGAAAAACTTGACCTTGACAATGTACCTGTTACCAGCCGCAAATTTCCCTATGTAGGTTTTAAACCTGACCGTGAGATTGGCAACAATGTATTAAGGGCGGAGAAACTTAATTTTACTTTTGAGGGAACGGCTCTTTTAAAAGATTTTTCGCTAATGGTAAACAGGGGCGACAAGATCGCCTTTGTCGGAATTGAACACGCTTCAAAATCCGCTTTTTTTGACATTATAACCGGCGAGAAAAAAGCTGAAAGCGGCGATTGTTATTGGGGGCAGACAACCTCGTTCTCGTATTTCCCTAAAGACTCTTCTGCTTTTTTCAATTCCGATCTTTCGATAGTGGAATGGTTAAGGCAATATTCGCCGGATCAGGATGAAACTTATGTACGCAGTTTCCTTGGGCGTATGCTCTTTTCGGGTGACGAAGCGTTAAAGCCGGTAAATGTTCTTTCCGGCGGCGAAAAAGTCCGCTGTATGCTTTCTAAGATGATGCTCTCCGGCGCGAACGCGATAATCCTTGATGAGCCGACTAATCACCTTGACCTTGAAGCGATCACCGCTCTTAACGATGGTCTTATGGCATTTCCCGGCGTGATTCTTTTTAATTCACATGATCAAGAATTTTTAAAATCAATCGCCAACCGAATTGTCGAGGTTCTCCCGCAGGAAGAAAACCCCGGCGGCTTTATCGACCGTATGATGCCTTTTGGCGACTATCTCCGTGACAATTCGGTAAAGCAGCTCCGCAACGATGCCTACCGCAACGCGAAGGGTTTAAGGATTTAGGATTTTTCTTCGAAGGGTTTTTCTCGCGGGGATCGCGGAGAGGTGGGGGAATGAGGTCTTAGGAAGGG
>Ga0099364_10003178_pt1 | contig 25687 bp, 24 predicted proteins | sample TergutTh196P3_FD_73070 | JGI IMG/M metagenome (GOLD analysis project Ga0099364, IMG submission 73070) | Microcerotermes parvus P3 segment gut microbial communities from Pointe-Noire, Republic of the Congo - Th196 P3 | ecosystem: Host-associated > Arthropoda: Insects > Digestive system > Gut ...
GTAATTTCAGACGCAACTTTTTCAACAATTGTTGTAGTTGTAAAATCGGCAGACAGTAAATTTATTAATTCCTCTCCAGTATGCTCTGCTATTTTTTGTGTAAATTGAGGGAATATATCTTCCCATGGGCTGTCAGGATTATCAAGAGTTACAGCGGCAGTTTTAACAATCAATGTAAGTTTTCCGTCAAAATTAACAAAATGATGCCGCATTTTTTCTGCATTTGCATTTATATGCTGGGCAAAGCCTTGAGAAATTAAAAGCCAAATAACATCAGGCGACAGAACAACCGGCCTGTGATCCATATAGGCATGATACATTCCGTTAAAGAAAGAATGGAATCCAAAATTCACAAAATTATCAGGAAGGCGGCTTTTTGCAATAATATTAGCAGGTTTTTTTTTGTCATTTTTCTGCGACAAATATACAAGCCACTCTAAAACATCATCGCTTGATTGCATCAAAAGATGGTATTCCGGTATTGATAATTCATCAATTTGAAAGCTTATTCCCTCGTAAGAAGCCGGAACAGTCATGTAAGGTGTATCTGTTATCATGGCTGGCTGCCACTGATCCTCTGATGTATCCCTTACCAAGTCAGGCTGCACCTGATCCTCTTGCGAATTTAATTTTGAACAAGAACCCGCCGCAATTAGTAAAAACAGCAGGGCAATTATTAAAGCATTTTTTGTTTTCATATTATCCCCTCTAATTAATTTATATAATATTTTTATAGTAATGTCAATTGCAAATAACTTTAATCCCTAAAAAAATAATTGTATGTAATCACACTGAGGCACAAACAAGTTAAAAGTGAAAAGGTAAAAATGAAAAAAGCTATTGTTCGACAGTCTGCTATTTTCTCTTTTCTCTTTTCACTTTTCTCTTTTCTCTCTTCTCTTTTCTCTTGTTTCATGCTATATTTACTCCATGACCATTACACAAACTGTAGACATACCGGCAAGCCGGCGGTTGATTATTGACGTTCCCCCTGAAATACCGGAAGGGAAGGCAACGCTCATTTTTAAACCGGCTACCAAAGACAAAGAAACCGTATACACCACCCTTACAAAAGAGAGTGCTGTTTCAATGACTGCCGAAGTAATTGAAAAATACCGCCCGGCCCTTGAAGAGCTGGCAAAGTGATCCCGGTTGTCCGCCCCTCTGTTGAAACAGTTATAACCATTCATTCCGAGCTGATACGCCAAATTGGCGGTAGTCATGGAATAAGAGATAAAAATCTGCTTGATATGTCGGTAAACGCTCCGTTTCAAACATTCGGCGGTGTTGATTTGTACCCAACACTTATTGATAAAGCGGCTCACTTGACCTATTCCCTCATTAAAAACCACCCTTTTCTTGACGGGAATAAACGTATTGGCATAACGGCTATGATAATTTTTCTTAAAGCAAACGGCATTGAGATTGCCTGCACAAACGAAGAACTTGCTGCCCTCGGTTGGGGGCTTGCTGACAATTCTATTACAAAAGATGAATTGACAGATTGGATTATTTCGCACAGTTAAGCCCCTATTACTCGCATCATCGCCACCACCGCCATCGCAACTAACGTTAAACCTAAAATATTTTTCATAAATTTACTCCCTAAAAAATTTTCTCTCATTTCCTCTCACAAAGGCACGGGAGAAGTGGTTAGTGGTTAGTGGTTAGAATATTTGTTCGTAATCTTTGCGTGATGAAAACGCAAGACTCTCGAATAACAAAACTCTCCTAACTCCTAACTCCTAATTCCTAACTTTTCTTTCCCCTAATCCATAGTTCCGTCTTTATTTATTTTTAAGATGTAAATATCTTCTGTGCCTGTTCTGTTTTGACCAGCAATGCTCGGAGATCTGGTTCCCCCGCCAAGGATGAAACTATCTGCCTGTTCAATTACCGCTAAAGCCCATTCATCCCCTGTACCTCCGTAAAACTTTTCCCATGTTTTTGTATTTACTTCTAAATCTGTCTTTACTATCCAAACATCACCACCGCCATAGGGACCTGTACTAGAGCCTACAAATAGATAACCCGAACCATCATTAATAGCCAAGCCTGCATCAAAAACTGAACCTTCTCCGGAAATAATTTTTGGCCAGCCTGCGGGCTTAGCGGCTGCTGCAGTTGTAGCATTCCCAGGAAATTTTACAACAAACCCGCCGTCGTCGGACCCGCCAATAAGTAATATATTTGATGATGCATCATAAAAGTGGTAATAAAATCCTGATGTTTTTCCGGCTATCTCATAAGTATTTGACCACCTGACTGTCCATTCATTTGCATTGGCAGCGCTTGCATTTATTGCGGCTGCAAAAGCAACAGTCAATCCAGCCCGGTTTGCCTCCCCATAGATTAAAACATCTCCATTACTAAGAAGAGTCATTCCGTAAACTACATAAGTACCTGCTGTAATTCCAGTGATATTCAGGGCAGTCACCATTCCCGTATCCCATGTTCCATTATTCAAGTGGCGGTTAATAAAAACACCAAATGTATATTCAGTAGCATTTGTTGTAGCGGCATAATTTGCATTTCCTGCTACAAAATATTGACCGTAAGTGCTTCTTACAATGCCAGCAGGGTACATAAGCAAATCATGTCCATTGTAATTCAACGATGTCATAATTGGTGTAGGGTTAATAGCAGGAGAAGTTGCTTTTGTGATATAGTAATCTTTCTCATTGGAAGCTTGATACACCGAGAAGTAGTCATTATAACCCATCCCTATGCCAACAGCGCCGATTGTTCCGGTATGTGAAGTAAAATTAAATGTATTTAGCAATTGCCCATTTTGATCAATATTAAACAATGCTGCTGTGTTGTTACCGGCATAGCCTCCGGCATAAAGACCTCCTTCACCGTTACTGATAGCGCGGAAAATACCGTATCTTTGGCCTGAAGCTCCATGCAGTCTTTCCCATGTATTAATAATTTTAATATTTAAGGTATAAGTGGCTGTAGTTATTCCGTCTTCTGCGGTTACTACGATAGTAATAGTGTTTGTTGTTGCAAGAATTATATCCTGTGACAATACCCCAGATGCCTGGACTACCCCATTAACTCTAATAGATGTTACATTGGCATCTACACTGGTTGGCCTTACATTAACCAATGTTGCCCCAGTTTGAATTCTAAGATCATAGATATAAATATTGGAATTAAAAGCCGGGCTTAATGTGCCTGTAGAAAATTGCATCTCGTTTAAACGCGCCTCGCTGTTTGCGGCACGGGCGTTTCCTGTAACTCTAAAAGAAAATTCATCGTTATTGTGGCTGTTTGTTTTTATTTGCACTGTGGCAAAAAAACTGTTTCCAACAGCCGCTGGGCTAAAACGTATTGCAAATGTGGTTGTGCTTCCCGGAGTTACAACTGTTGTCGTAGAAGGCTGCTGGATAACTGTAAAAAGACCAGCATCATTATCTGCCAGATTTATTACCTGGCCGTTTACAGCTTCAAAAGTTAAATTTGCTTCTCCTGAATTTCCGATAGTAAACGTAATTTCACTGGTTTTACCGGCTGCTAAAGTGCCATAGTTATATTCCCCATGTTGGTTAATATTAGAAACTCCCTGCCGGATAAAAACTTGCGGTTTTCTCTCAAAGCCGGTTCCTTTTACACTAAAAGTAAATAGCGTAGCATTGCTGCTGTTCGTTATGGTAATAGTCGAAGTATCCTCAATTTCTGCTGTTGGCATGTATCTCATAGAAAAAGATACATCTGCCCCCGGATTAATTGTAGTGACTGCCGGCTGCGTAAGAATAGTAAAAATACTATTTGACGATTCAACTATCGGGGTTCCGGTTAATTCAAGCGGTATAGTGCCGGTATTTTTTATGGTAAAAACCAGCGGTTTATTTGTTCCCAACTCAACCTGTCCAAAATCAAAAGGCGTAATGGAATTATTGTCAATAACAGTACCCGCCTGGCTTAATTCCAGAATTGCAGCGCCTTGCAATCCCGTTCCTGTTAAAAACACCACAACAGGGTTTCGTGAACCGTCATTTGTCGGAATGGTCAGTATTGCATTGTTGCCGCCTTGATTGACAGGTTTATATTCTATTATAAATGACGACTCAGCGTTAGGCGAAATATTGCTGCCTGGATTGGTTAATTGGGTAAACACCGCAGCATCAGCCCCTGTTATAACTACACCTGCCGTATCAACTGTAAGGACTGTAGTACCGGTATTTTTTATCACTACTGTAATATTTTTTGATTGGGTAATCAGTACATCACCGGCATTAATCGTGCCGTTTTGGGCAATTTCAACATTCTCATATAAAACAGTTGCTATAGGTTTAGGCAATGCACCGGTTGCAGTAATGTTAAAGATAAAATCGCCGCTTTGATCGTTTGAACTTATCGTAACAGTAGCTGTATATACCTGTTCGCTTTTGGGGTTAAAATTTATTCTAAACGGCAGCGAACTGTTGGAAGCTATCTCGGAGCTAGAGGGCTGTGCAACCGAAAAAACAGCATCAGCATCGCCGCTTATTTTTACCGGCTCGGTCCCTGACAGAAGCAGTTTGCCCACACCGGTATTTTTCAGAACAAAATCGTTTTGTTTAGTATTGTTTATTACAGCTTCACCCAAATTAACTGGTCCGTTTTTGGCAACCGTCAGCCCTCCATATTCAAGAGTAACTTGTGAAAGAAAACTTATAGTACCAAGCGTTCTAACATTGCCGGGGTTTGCCACTTCCATAACCCCTGTATTATCATTAAAAAGAAAACTATTTGCGTCAAGCGAAATAAAATCGGTAGTTCTTAAAGCAATGCCAATATCCTTGCGGGTAAAATTAATATATCCGCCCTGAGCATTTGATTCTAAAGTCCTTACCGCCTGGCCTGAAATGAGCAAATCATTTGAACCAGGCGATGCAAAAGGGACCCCAGAAAAAGTAACACCGGTTAAAACATACGAAGATTCGTTTATAATAGTGAATTCAGGCTGACCTTCTGGAATGTTATCAATAGTGTCAACACACCCCGCCACCGCCATCGCCAGCATTGCAATTACCGCTAACCCAAAAATCTTTTTCATAAAATTACTCCCTATTTAAAAATTATCGTCTGTTCTCCGGTTCTTGTTACCGAAGTGCCGTTATACGTATAACTGTATATAAAACCATTCATTGCGGTAAAATCGGGAATGGTAGTGCTTGCAAATGTTGATACTACTTCATAATTCTGGAATAACCTTCCTTCGGCAGGGATTCCGTCAAATTTATAGACCCCGGTTCTGTTGGGAGCTATAGGGATAGTATCGTTGCCGGCTTGTTTAAAACTGCTGCTAATATACCTTAGTTCGCAGGGTAAATTATGGCTGTTAAGAATTTTTAAAAATGCCGTTCTAAATTCAAGGTTTGTCGGCTGTGGAATTTGTATGGTATAAGATCTATTCTCTTCTATATTCCTGTTAATTTGTACATTAGGGTCTATGCCGCTGGCAATAACCTCGCCGCTGTCGGCATCAAAGGCATCGTCAATACGGTACAGGTATTCAATGGAAAAAACAGTGCCAATACCATGATTGTCGCTGGTACGGACATCTATCTGCCTTGATTGCCCCGCAGACAGTTCAGTCAGCACAGGCCCGCTAAAAGCATCTTGATGAACGATTACCCTGTAACTTGATTCGTTAAAAAAGGTTACTCTTCCGGTTTTAACAATTAAATTATTCTCCTCTTCTTCTTCCGGAGGGCAAGCGGAAAACAGAAAAATAATTAATATTGAAAAATAAACAAAAATATTCTTCATATTATACTCCTTTAAACTAAAAAAAGAAACAACTGCCCAAATAATTATACTTAGGCAGTTGTAACCAATAAATTTATAATGACATAATATCGTCGCTCAAGTCGCGAGCTTCGCTGCTTTCGGTAATGGTAACAGTATAGCCATCTGCAGTTGAGCCGCTCCCTGTAACTGAAACCTGGTAATCAAAACCATTTTTTAGGACAGGCATTGCGCCGTCTATTCTAACAGGTAAATTTAAAGCCCCGTTATAAAACTGAAGAACCAAATCACGCTGTGCGCCTTCATTGGTACTTGTAATTTCATAAGTTAAAATTTCACCGGCGCCTATTGTGTCATAATTATTCTGACTATGAAGCCTGTTTGTTCCGGAAATAGTAACACGGCCGCTTTGGTTTGGAACATTATTTGAAACAGTAACATAAGCTACAGGGGAAGAAAGCGTCCCTCTTATACTTTCCCATGTTACATTAGGATCATTGGGGAATGTATAAACCTGAATTTCACTTCCGGTTGCCGGTCTTGGCGAAACAGTAACCGTATCAAAGTGACTGGTGGGTCTTAAAGTGGTAACCTGCGCGGTGCTCCTGCTAAAATAAACATAAACAGGATAAATGGCAAAACCGCTTGTGGTATCAGCATAAAAAAGCGAATTGGAAGCGAGAGACGGCAGATAGCCTATTTTTTCACCTTCGGGACTGTCTTTGCGCAACTCTATACCAATTCTGCCAAGATTTGTAACACGGTAAGCATAATCCCCCATATAGTTAGGGCTAATTTCCGTACGGAATTTTTTGCCCTGCCCGTAAGTCGCCATTGCAGAATATTCAATTCTTGCCTGGGACAGGTTTGCCTTGTTTCTATTATACTCGTCTAATGAAACACCGCGTAAAATCATATAACCGCCAAGGTTAAAATCATCTACATAGTCGGAGATATTAAACTCCCTTGTGCTTAATCCCCTTACACCGCCTATAATATTGCTTGGTGTGGGAGTCTGACCTTGGAATATAACCATGTCTTTGCTGGTATTATTACTCACGGTTAAAGTTGCATTAGCATCATTTGTCCACTTGATGTTATCTGCATCATCATCACCCTCACCACCATCAGGCGGGCATCCTGTAAGGCTTACCATAAGCCCAACAGCCAGTAAAATTACTGATAAATTTAGAATTTTTTTCATTTCTTTCTCCTATTTAGGTTAAAATTATTTTTACAGGGCAATACGCCCTGCGGTTTCAAAACTGAAGCGCCGCCGCCAGAATATGCAAAATGAATTTTATCGAGCAATTCATTACGAGAAGCCGCTGATAAAAGGCGCGAGATCATAAGTATTTGTATTTCGCTGTTTTTCATAAGTTTTATTAAATCTCTGCTATTTTTTTACCATTAATTTAATATTTTGTCAATACTTTCTATGGATTTTTTATAAAATCAACCAACTTCGTTTGACTGTTACCGCCTTGCAACTAATCGATAATAGGGATATTCTGTTATATACGACAATGAATTCAATAATTGACCGAATCCGTCAGCTTCGCAAAACAATAGGCCTTAATCAAAAGGATTTTGCCAGCCGGCTCGGTCTTACACAGACGGCTTTGTCAATGATCGAAATGAAAAGGGTTACTCTGACTGATAAAAATATTAAATTGATATGCGCTAACTTTGGCGTAGATGAAAAATGGCTAAGGACAGGAAAAGGCGATATGTTCGGGCATATTTCCCCTTACGAAAAGGAATTATTGGCATCTTTTAGCAAACTGTCCCTTGACATGCAAGAATTTATCCTAGAAATGGCAAAAAACTTATTAAAAAGACAAGAACCCCTAAGAAGGTAAAAGAGAAAAGGTAAAAGAGAAAAAAGTAAGACCTTGCTTAGGAAGCTTAGCTGGTTGCCAACTAGCGGACTGTCGTGTCTTTTTTCATTTTTCTCTTTTCACTTTTCTCTTGTAAGCCCCCCACGCCTTGCGCCCCCACCCAGCGAAGCAATACTGAATAGTTGCAAATAATGAACACCTGAAACAAGGTAAAAGAGAAAAGGTAAAAGAGAAAAAAGTAAGACCTTGCTTAGGAAGCTTAGCTGGTTGCCAACTAGCGGACTGTCGAACGATAACTTTTTTCATTTTTCACTTTTCTCTTGTAAGCCCCCCACGCCTTGCGCCCCCACCCAGCGAAGCAATACTGAATAGTTGCAAATAATGAATACCCAATAATGGGGTACTTGAGTGTCATGGGAAAAAACCGTGTTTACATGGTTTTTTCCCATGACGAGCCTCACTGTAACATACTTTAGGGTATTCATTATTTGCAGGAGTTCAGTTTTGCGAGAGCCTATTTATCAGAATACCCATACACCAATGCATTTATAAAATTCATTGACCTCTTAGGTATTTTAATAAATCTAATATGCATAATTACATTAAGCCCTGTAATATTTGTCCGTATCACTTCGCCTAATGCGGCAACAACAGTATTGTCATCGCGGGTAAATTCAATTTTAAGCATCTGGCCTGAATTTACAGGAGACACTGTTTTAACCGAACAGCCGCCGATGGAAATGTCCATAATATTGCCGTTAAACCTTCTTTTATCGACAATAAGTTTATTTTCGCCTTTATGGGCGTGTTCATCAACAATTACAAAATAAAAAGCTGTTGCAATAATTGTTTGGCGGCGGCGGAACCGGCGGTGGGAAAGTTTTTTAATTTGGCCTGAATGAACCAAATGCAAAACAGGAACCCCCATTGTTTCAGTTGTACTAAGCACCCTGCTGTCAACCGAAAAACCGTTGCTGTTTTTTAGAAAAAATGTAAGGCTTACCTTGCTTCCCCTTTCTATATTAACCGGCTCTCCGTTACTGTCAACCGGTTTTTCAATTACAAGAGAATCTCCGCGTGCGGAAATTACCTTTACAGCGTAATTTGCCCCTTCAATAATCAGCACCGCCGCGGAATTATCCGGTATTTGCCTTGTAGATGTTGCTGTCGCAGTTCCGGCCTGGTTTTCAATTATATTTCTTACCGCAAAAAGCTCGGAAAGTTTTTTATTCATTTCTTCTTCAGATTCAGTTGTTTTTTCAATTGTTTTATAAGCCCGCTTGAAATGTTTGTCCGCCAAATTAGGAGAATTAATTGAACGGGCAGGATCGCTGACATTATCGTTTTTCAGCACAAACTCAAGCATTTTGGTCTGCACCTTGTCCAATTCAAGATTTGAAGCAATTTTATTAAAGGCCATCATGGAAAATTGCCGGGGGTGGGCATCAGCGCGTTTTGAATCATTTAAAATTGAATTTTTTAACCTTTTTCTTAAATTCAATAAAATCACTAAAATTAATACCAAGGCCATTATTCCAAGCAGAAACCATATTATGCCTCCGCTTTCAATTGCCTTCTGAAAAAAGGATACACCGGTAAATTCGCCCATATCATTCTCCTTTTATATAATCAAATATAGATGCATAAAGGCCGCGCAATCTTGGGGCCATTTCATATTCTGCAATGTCGCCAACCAAAATTGTGTCGCTGCGTTCATTAGCGGCAAGCATCTCTCTAAGAGCAGCATCAAATTCGTTTATATAAGCTCCTAACGGCATATCATTTACCGTAATTTCATTTATTGGATAAGACCCTAATTTAAGTATGCTGATAATACGGAAAATTTTCTCTGCAATGCCGGAAAAACAATTAATTTTTTCCATCGCAGACGCGTCTTTTCCTGTTTGAAAATCCAAAGGTATTTCTTCAAGTTTAAGGCAAACATTTAAAACCAAAGACTCAATTCTTTTAAATTCGCTTACAGGGTCCTGCAATTCCCTGAATCTTTCAAGGGCAAACAGCCTAAGAGGCGGGTCGGAAGATTCCGGCAATTCCGAAGGAAGGCTGTTTCCAATGAATTCGCCCGAAAAAGTTTTTACTGCAAGATTATAAATGTCTGGGCTTTGTTCTGAAAGCATTCCGGCCTGGGGGCTTTCTTTCCAGTTTTCGATAAACATGGGCTTATCGTCAATGTTTAAAGTTTCATATTCATCAATGTCCTGAATTAAATTCAGGTAAGATTCTGCCAAAAGCTGCGGCAGGGAACTTGCGCTAATGTCCAAAGTTTCAACGGTATCAATGTCTCTGTAAAAAAATGATTCCACGGAACCGGCATTGATAGTTTCTCCGTTTACATTAAGCCCGCTTAAACGGTAACCGCTGCCGCAAAGCCAGCCGTCCAATACGCTGAGAACTTCGCCTAAGGTTTTTTCGTTTTCCGTCCTTATGTCGGCATCGACACCGTTAATCATTATTTTCATACATCACCTGTTATTATTCCGCTGGTTAAAATTATCAAGAGATGTTGCCATCTGTTCCATGCGCTCATAAGCGCTTTCCATACGGCTGTACTGTATTTTAAGTTCAGCTTCCTTTCGGGCAAGTTGGCGGTCCATTGTGTCAATACGGCGCTGGTCCTGGCTTACTTTAGAATCAATGCCGCTTGTTTTTAATGAAATTATCCCTCCAGTTTCAACAAAGGGTCTGGAAATTGTATCCAGGTTAAAAGCAATTCCCGTATCGACAATAAGATCCCCTGTCGTGTCCGATCCGAATAATTGCCTTATTGTATGCATATTCCCTTGCAGGGCATTATCCAAGAGCTTATCATCAATCTCAAGATAACCGCGTAACTGTGACGCGTTAACGCCTCCCCCTGAGTTTCTTTGCATGTTTGTGCCTATTCCAATCTGCGAAAGCAAGGCAAGGTCCCTTTCCGCATCAGTCGGGTAAGGGGAAGAAACAGCCCTTTGCAAACCCGCCCTGAACTGAGTTAAAGTAGAATCTCCCGAAAAAGCGCCAAGGCGTTTTCTCATATCTTCTAATTCTTCTTTTTCAAGGCCGGAAAAATCGTCAATGATGCTTGGGTCATTGCGGGTAAGCACGTTTAATTCCGCCATTAATAGGTTATAATTGTAAACAAAGGTAAAAATGGAATTTTTAACGGCTTCGCGGTCGGGAGAAACATCCAAACGGACAGGCCTGTCTGATACACCCCTTAAATTTAATGTTACGCCCGGAATAATATCATCAATTGAATTTGAAGAGCGGGTCATTTGAATGCCTTCCATAAGGACAATAGCGTCTTGCGCTTCTGAAACAGCGTTCAGCGGGCGGTAGCTTAAACCAGAAGCCTTTGGATTAAAAACCTCGATGCCTTTTACGGCAATATCCCTGTGGGTATTGGCATTGTCAATAACAAGCCCTGTTATGGTTTTTCCTCTGGCAGCATCATTTAAATCAAATTGAAGAGAATTAAATTCTGTACTGTCAGTGATTGCAGGCAATGCCGCCTTTGTGCCGTCTGAAAAAACAAGCGAAAAAACACTCAGGGTATTTACACGCGGGGGGACGGGGGGAGCTATCCATTCAGGCAGCTCAGTTGCCGAGGGTTCGTTTTCGACTGTAATGCCGCCGTAAGAAACCGTTCCGGATGAAGGCACCCTGGGGCCGGATGGCGGCTGCATTATCTCCGGCAATGAATCGGAAATTATTTTTGTCTGAGTTTCTATTTTTAATGCCAAAGGCGAATTATTTTCAATTTCTATTTGAAAAGGAATAATGGCCGAACTGCGTGAAGGAAGGTCTAGAATTCCTTCGTTAACCGAAATTGAGTTAAAAGACTGCGTTTCATCCGGCTGGGAATTATCAAGCACGGTATCTTCGCTTATGGCTATATCCTTTCGGGTATTATTTTCAAATTCTATCAGTCCAAGGCTGATTGCAAGAAGGGCTGTGTCCGGGGAAAAATCAAGGCGGTTTTGAGAACCGGTAACTTTTGATTCAAGCAAAAGCGATTTATAACCAGGGCTTACAGTGATAAAACTTGCAGCAATTTTATCTTTTCCCCGTGTATTTAAAACATCAACAAATTCTCTTAGAGTCCCGCCCCTGAAATTAAATGTAATTTCTTCTTTACCTGCATAAAAAGTATACGAACCTGCTTCTATATTGGTTTTATCATCAAGCGGGGAAGATAAAAGGCGGTCTGCCTGCGCAAGCTGTTTAACTGTAAAACGGTAATCCTGCTCGCGGGCTTCCCTTGTAGCAGTAGCGGAAAGAATATATTCATCCGAAGATAATGCAATTCTTTCATTAAAAGGGTTTTGGAAGGAATAAAGCATACGGGAACTGTCACGAAGGGAAGTGATGCGCCGGCCAAGATCCTGCCACCACGTTTTTCGATTTGTAAGGCTGTCAATATTTTGTTCTACTCTGTCCCTGGGAATACGTTCCAGCTTCATCAGATCTTCAATGAGCTTTTCTGTATTGAACCTGCTTTTAACCCCAGGCATATAAACATCAGACATTAAACCTGCTCCCCTCCACCCTTTAACAGCTTAAACTAAACTAATTCATTAAACAGAAAACCTATTGTTTCCTTAAGTTTTCTGTGGAGACGCTGCAATTCTTCAGGTGGTAGTACCTTAATCACTTTATCGGTAAATTTGTCGATTACCTTGACAATTACTTGATTTGACTCCTGATCAACCACAAATTTAAGCTTTTTATTAAATGTTTGACTGACCCGTTCAAAATCCGATGCAATGAGGCGAATTTTACTTTGTCCCGAATTATCCCGCCCCGAACCTCCGGGCAAAGATTTAATGATTTTTTCTGCAATAGCGCGCTGCTCTACAGATCTTTCATAAATTTTTGGAAGCTCTTGACTACGAGAAATATTTAAACTAGAACCTACGACAGATATTGACATATTACCTCCGTGTTACGGAATGTTTCCGTTATTTAACGGTAACATTCTTGCCCGCCTTCCTTGGCAGGGCAATTGATAAAATAAAGGATGGGAAGGGCGCGATCTTCCGCATCCTTCGGGTTTCAGCCCTTAGGCTGAAGCCCGGCGTTCAAAAGACAAGGTCCAGTAGCCTCTTGAACAAAAAAACTTAAAAAAACTTAGCTTAACCGAGAAGCTGAAGCACAGACTGTGTCCGTACATTAGCTTGAGCTAACATAGCTGTTCCGGCTTGATTCAGGATTGAATCTCTGGTGTAATTCACCATTTCGGAAGCCATGTTTACATCGCGGATTCGCGATTCTGCAGCTTGCATATTTTCCGCCGCTATAGCAACGCCTTCCGCTGCTATTTCAAAACGGTTTTGGTATGCGCCGAGATCCGCCCGCTGACGGTTAACTTGCCTTAGAGCGCTGTCCAAAGCTCCAATGGCTTGATTTGCGCTATCGGCAGATTCCAAAGAAATAATTCCTTCGCTGCCTTGTGCATTTAAAAGACCAAGAGCGGCAGAAGTCATCGTTCCAATGAAAACCCTTTCATTTTGATCCATGTTAGCGCCAATGTGGAATTGCATTATCCTCTCTGAATCCGCGGAAAAAGCCCCGGTCAGCATGTTCATGCCGTTGTACTGCGCATGATTTGCAATTCTGTCAACTTCGCTTACAAGCTGAGAAACCTCAACCTGGATCATCATTCGGTCTTCGTCAGTATAAATACCGTTAGCCGATTGTACGGACAGTTCGCGTATCCTGTGCAGAATATCCTGAGTTTCCTGCAGGTATCCTTCGGTAAGCTGAATAAACGACACACCGTTTAGGATATTGCGCTCTGCCTGGTTAAGACCCCTGATTTGGCTCCGCAGTTTTTCAGAAACCGCAAGACCTGAAGCATCGTCTCCGGCGCGGTTTATCCGCAAACCGGAACTGAGTTTCTCCATGCCCTTGGAAATATCAACCTGTGTTATACCGAGCTGACGATCGGCATAAATGGCGCTCATGTTGTGATTAATTATCATATAACCCTCCATGTGTTAATTTACTCTTGCAATCCTTGCAAGAGCCGCACCGCGAAAAACAATAAACCATGATGGTTTCGCGCCAATTACATGATTTACTGCTATACGGAACGAAACGGCTATCCATAATTAGCTAAAGCTAAACTGAATAGGCGTTTCATTCCGTTTCGTGAATCAACAGAAGGTTTTTTTCAAAGAACCATGTTCCTTATAAAAAATTGGCTAACTTTGAATAAGGAACTTACTATAATAATACAGATATTATAGTAAACAGTCAAGGGCATCTCTAAAAACCTTGGTTAGGTTTTTAGAGGTTCCCTAAAGGCCTGACCGCGATCAGACCTTTTATTGACTTATTTTACTGCACTATTGCAAAAGCTGCAATACTGAAGTGCCCCTCTGGTTGGCCTGGGCAAGCATTGCTGTACCGGCCTGGGTAAGGATCTGGTCGCGTACATATTCAACCATTTTGTTGGCCATGTCCGTATCCCTAATCCTTGATTCCGCTGCCTGCAAGTTCTCTGCACCGATGTCAATGCCGCGAACTGCATGCTCAAGCCTGTTCTGGTAAGCGCCAAGGTCAGCACGCTGTTTGTTGACCATTTTTAGGGCAGCATCAAGAGTACTGATTGACCTGTTTGCGCTTTCGGCGGTTTCCAGGGTGATGAAAGAATTGTCTACGGCGTCACGGATACCTAATCCTGCCGCGGTCATAGTTTGAATATAAACCTGGGTCCGCTGATCCATGTTGGCGCCAATATGGAACCACATAGAAGCAGTAGGAACGTTTTGCCCCATCGCTCTGGCAAAACGACCGGTGAGCATATTCATACCGTTGAATTGGGCATGGCTCGCTACACGGTCAATTTCGGCTACAAGCTGGGAAACTTCAATCTGGATGTACATGCGGTCTTCTTCGGTATAAATACCGTTGGCAGCCTGTACCGAGAGTTCCCTGAGACGCTGAATAATATCAGTCGTTTCGGCCAGGTAGCCTTCGCTGACCTGTATAAAGGAAATACCGTTTGCAGCATTAAATGAAGCCATGTTTAAGCCTCGAATCTGCGAACGCAATTTCTCTGATACGGCTAAGCCGGATGCGTCGTCGCCTGCACGGTTAATGCGCAGACCGGATGAAAGTTTTTCCATGCTTTTGTTGAGGTAAACCTGTGTTACCTTGAGGGACCTGTCCGCAAACATTGCGCTCAGGTTGTGATTGATGATCATAAGATCCTCCTTGAAATAATATCGTCTTTATGACGAAAAGGCATCCTTGCCTTTTATTTAGGTTTGCTGCGTCCGCTGCAGTAACCGCGGAATTTCCGCAGGGATACAACAAACCTAATTTATTTTCGGCTTATTGGCATTATAACTTTAGCGGAATTTTGAAAAAGTTTTATTTTATTTCGTCTATTTCTTCCCGCGACAGGGGGCGAATTATTGAAACACCGTACTCGGAAGTCTGTAAAACCCTGCTTTTGCTGTCAAGAAGCACATCATCCAGTATTTCCACAATGGGATAACGGGGATCTTCGGAATCTACATTGATAACCTGCGCTTTTTTATCATTTGACAATAAAACCATCATGCCTATAGGATAAAGCGACAGGGAATAAATAAAGGCTTTGATTATTATATCGTTATATTGCTTTCCTTCGTTTTTTAAAAATTCTATCATCCCTATATGACCGTCTTTAGCTTCCCTGTGAGGCCGGTTTGATATAATTGCTTCAAAAGAACATGCAACAGAAATAATTTTTGAATATAGGGTTAAATTTTGACCTATCAAGCCTTGAGGATAACCCTTTCCGTTTTCACGTTCATGGTGTTCGAGCACTGCCAAAGATACTTCCAGAGGAAAATTAGAAGCTTTCATAATTTTATACCCAATGATAGGATGAGAATAAATCAGCTTTTTATCATTTTCTGTAAGTTCCTGGCTGTCCAGATATACTTTATGCGGCAGCTTAACCATTCCAATTTCATGAAGCAATGCCGCAATGCCTAAATCCATAAGACGGTGCTGGGGCAGTTTAAGAAAAATGCCAATAACAATAGCAATAACAGTTGTACGGACAGTATGCAAGATTATAAAGTCATCGTCATTTTTGGGTTCGATATTATAAAAAACTCTCATCAGGTAGATTCTGTTATCCCTGATATAATTGCATATTTGCCTTACCGGTTCTGTCAGCAAAGAATAATCAAAAGAATTTTGTTTATACAATGATTCAGCAAAATACTGAATCTCTGAATAAAATTTTATTGCCTGCTGAATTTTTTCTTGATCAAATATACTTGAGTGATTGGCAGAAAGAATTTTTTTTGATTGAGTCGTTTCATCAGGCACGCTATGATCGCATGGAATACCATCGCTGAATATTTCAGAAAAGCCCCATTCAGTAACAACGCTTATCAACTTAGAATCAATAAGCATTTCCGGGGCTGCCAGTATAAAATTTTCATCAAGGTACACTGCTTTGGTAAAATAACCTGAGGCGGGAATATCTTTTAACAGTATTTTATTCATTATTGACTACCCTTATAATAAATTATAATATATAAACAAAGTTTATTCTATAAATAGTTTTTAAAATGGAGTTAATAATGAAACAAATTTTAAAATCAGCCAAATTGGACAGTGTATGTTATGATATACGGGGCCCGGTGCTAAAAGAAGCCAAAAGGCTGGAAGATGAAGGTTTTAGGGTTATAAAATTAAATACAGGCAATCCTGCGGCTTTCGGCCTTAATACGCCGGACGAAATCCTTCATGATATGATTATCAATTTAAAGCATGCCGAAGCTTACGGGGATTCCCAGGGCCTATTTGCCGCAAGAAAGGCGGTAATGCATGATTTTCAGAATAAAGGGGTTATGGATGTAGGCATAGATGATATTTTTATAGGCAACGGGGTAAGCGAGCTTATTACGATTTGCATGCAGGGCCTTTTGAACTCAGGCGATGAAGTCTTGATACCCATGCCCGATTACCCGCTTTGGACTGCCGCTGTTACCATGTCGGGCGGCAAAGCAGTCCACTATATCTGCGATGAGTCTTCCGAATGGAACCCTGATCTGCAAGATATACGTTCAAAAATAAGCCCGAAAACAAGGGCAATAGTGATTATTAACCCGAATAACCCGACCGGAGCGGTATACGAACGCGCCGTTCTCGAAGGAATTGCGGAAATTGCCAGGGAAAAGGATTTAATAATTTATGCCGATGAAATTTACAGCCGCATTACCTACGACGGCGCAGTGCATTATCCCATGGCGACAATAGCCCCCGACCTTTTAACAATCAGCTTTGACGGGCTTTCAAAAAACTGGAGGGCCTCAGGCTTTAGAGCCGGCTGGATGGTAATTTCCGGAAATAAAAAGATTGCTGCCGATTATATCGAAGGCATGGAAATTCTTTGCAATATGAGGCTTTGCCCAAATATGCCCTCCCAGTTTGGCATTCAAACCGCTCTGGGCGGGTATCAAAGCATTAAAGATTTAATCCTTCCTTCAGGCCGCCTCTGCGAACAACGGGACGTGTCGGTAAACATGGTAAATGAAATACCCGGCCTTTCAGTGGTTAAACCGAAAGGCGCCATGTACTGTTTCCCTAAAATCGATGTAAAACGCTTTAACATCACGGACGATGTTAAATTTGTCCTGGATCTACTTCGCGCCCAGCAGATACTTCTGGTACAGGGCACTGGCTTTAACCTGAAAGACCCCGACCATTTCCGCATTGTATTCCTTCCCGATAAGGCAACCCTCACCGATGTTATGCAGCGGCTTAAAACCTTCATGGCAGATTACCGGCAAGCGTGAGTAGTGGGTATAACGGTATTGTATACGCCGTTTTAATGGCAAAAATGGCGCCGTTTTAATGGCGTATACAATAAAAAAGACGATGCGCCTGGACCTTGTGGCCTAAGCCATTGCGCACCGTCTGTTTTTTTTGGAGGAGTTCCCTCCCGTTATTATAGTATCGGCATCTTTATAAGGGACTTTAGGCAAAAAGTAAAAAAGCCGGGTACTAATTTAGGGTTTTTGAAAGGATTAACCTTGAAATATAATCAAATTCAATATAAAAATAACTATGGAAACTATTTTACCTTTTTTAAAAAAAGGCTCGTGCGTATATTTGGTCGGAATAAAGGGTACTGGAGTCTCTGCATTTGCAGAATTGCTGCATGAAGCGGGGGTTAAGGTCTTAGGCTCCGATACTGAAGAAGTATTTTACACCGACAGTATTCTTAAAGAACTTGGGATTCCCTACTACGAATCTTTTGATGCAGGGCATATAAGTGGTGATATTGATTTAGTAATACATTCCCCTGCCTATAACGAAAAGACTAACCCGGAACTTGCCGAAGCTTTGCGAAAAGCTATCCCGGTTTTATCTTACCCGCAGGCGCTTGGCTTGTATTCGGCGGATTTTAATTCCTGCGGGATTACGGGCGTACACGGCAAAACTACAACAACTGCAATGTGCGGCACTCTTATGCAGGGGCTTGGATTGCAGGCTCAAATCCTTGCCGGAAGCGCCGTTTGCGATTTTGGCGGCAAATCGACACTAACACTTGGAAAAAAATTCTTTATAGCCGAAACCTGCGAATACCGTAAAAATTTTCTTTTTTTTCATCCCAGGCGGATTGTTTTAACTTCCGTAGAAAGCGACCATCAGGATTTTTTCCACGACTATAAATCGATCCGTGACGCTTTTGCCGAATACTGCCGGCTGCTGCCGGACGGCGGTGAATTAATTTACTGCGCAGATGACCCGGGGGCAAGTGAAGTTGCCGGTATAATTGCAGCAGAAGAAAGAGGGATTGTTCTTATACCTTATGGTTTTTAGGCTTCGGGCGATTACCGTTTAAGTTCATACCGTGTTGGAAACGGCAGGGCTTTTTTCCGCATAAATGCCTTAGACGAAGAACTTGCCCTTTTTATCCCGGGCCGCCATCAGGCGCTGAATGCCGCAGCCGCTATTGCCCTGTCTTTAACCCTTTTAAAAGACTGCAATGAAACGCACCAAGCTGAAATTAAAAAAGCCCTTGAAGAATTCCGCGGGTCAAAACGAAGATCGGAAATTATAGGGAAGGCCAATGATATAATTTTTATGGATGATTACGGCCACCATCCCACTGCAATAAAATCAACATTGGAAGGCATTAAAAATTTTTATCCTTCAAGGCGGCTTGTTGTAAGTTTTATGTCCCATACCTATACAAGGACCGCCGCCCTGCTTAAAGAATTTGCTGATTCTCTAAAAGATGCCGACCTGCTTTTTCTGCATAAAATTTATGCATCCCCGCGGGAAAAGCATGACGGTAAAACAGACGGAAAATCAATTTACAATGAAGTTTTAAAAATTAAAAACAAGGATGTTTATTATACCGATGAACCTTTAGATGCCTTTGATCCCTTGATGAAATTGCTTAAACCTGGAGATATTTTTTTAACCCTAGGTGCCGGCAACAATTGGCCCCTAGGCGTAAAACTCTACGAACAGTCCCTAATTTAGAGGCAAGCCCCACGCCTTGCTCCCCTTAAGCGATGCAAAAAATGTGATCTGGCGTTTTGCGTAATGACGGCTGTTTTGGGCAATTAAGGCCTGCACCCCGGCAAGGTCTTTGGAAATGTAAAAACCGTTTTCGTCTTTAACAAAAAATTCCTTGTAACCAATAGCCCTAAGGCCAGGGTCATCAGGGGTAAAACCGGCGGCGCATAATCTTTCTACTTCTTCGGGAAGGCCCTGGGCAAACATATCGGCGCAGCGCTGTTCAATTCGGGCATAAAGTTCATGGCGGGGGCGGGAAAGCCCATAAACCGAAAATTTAAATTTTGAATTGCCTTCTTTTCTGCCCGATGTATTAAATGAACTTAAAGGACGGCCTGTTAGACGCAGCACTTCCAACGCCCTTAGCAGGCGGTACTCATCATTTATGTGAATTTTATCAGCGCTTGCAGGATCGTGCAGTCTAAGCTCTTCCATAAGGGCTGCGGAACCTTTTTCCTCGAGCTCATGTTTTAGCGCTGCACGGATTTGGGCATTGGAAGGAGGTGCCTCGGGCAGCCCGTAAATAAGGTTTTTAAGGTAAAAGCCCGTGCCGCCCGAAACAACAGGAATTTTCCCCCTGCCCGCTATGTCAATAATAGCTTCGGTAGCGCAGCGGACAAAATCGCCTGCATTAAACTGCTCGTCGGGATTTCTAATATCAATAAGATGATGGGGAAGGATCGATAAAAGTTCCTGCGATGGTTTTGCAGTGCCTATATCCATGCCCCTGTAAACCTGCATGGAATCTGCCGAAATTATTTCTGCCTTATTTGCAAAAGAACCGCCCGAACCAAAAAGCCTTAAAAGCGCATCGGTTTTTCCCGAAGCTGTAGGGCCAAAAAGGACAAAAACCTGTATCATAGGCAAGCCCTTAAAAATTTAAGCTTCCAGACGAAATTCAACTTCCTGAGTAAAAACCTGAGCGGCTGCTAAAGAAACCATCTTATCGCCTAATTCTTCTTTTCTGTCCTTGCTGTATAACATGGAAAGCTGATAAGAACGCCGTGTTGCGGCAGAGGTTACCTCATACATATTCTTATCGTATTCGATCAATTCTTCTAATGGGAAAATCATAAACTAAATATGCCATAAAATTGAAATATTGTAAAGAGGCATCACAGGAGAAATTACGAATATCCCGATGATATGGCCTCGATGAGTGAACTGAGCATTGCCAAAAAAGCGCCCAGCACCCCTGAAAAAAAATAAGTAAACAGGCCAAGCACGGCACGCGCTCCGGGATTGTAAACCAAAAGATGAATCCTAAGGCCCAGGGCAAATAATGATAAAACCAATAATATAAGGGACGTGTAATAAAGAAGATCGAGCAGAAAAAACAATGCCCCGTCGGTAAAACCCGGATTCAGCATACTTCCAAAAAGATAAATGCCAAAGATCATTAAAGATGCAATAAGAGTTGTAACTACTCCTTTCTTAACAAAATTCGGTATAAACCATTTGTAAAAATGCTTGTTAGGCAGTTTAAATTTTTTGTTTCTGCCCTTTTCCTGATTCTCCATTTAAACTCCAATAGATGCTTGCAAATATTCAGGAATAATTATATCATAAAGATCAAATATGAAAAAGTTCTTGATTATTTTTTTTCTGCTGCTAATCTTGGGTTTTGGCTTTTTCTTTGGCTGGGCCAATTTAGGCGTTCCTGCGGATTCTTTTGGGATAGTCCGCTCAAAAACCCACGGCATTGACCCGCGCCTTGTAAAACCTGGTGAATTCCGCTGGATTTGGCAAAAACTTATCCCGGCAAATACAAAAACATCGGTTTTCCGCCTTGCTCCGGTAAATTATGAATTTTCGGCAAATAATACCCTGCCGCAGGGGGCTGTCTACGGTTTATTTGCAGGCGTTCCTGCTGATTTTTCTTGGGAAATGAACGCTGTTTTTTCATTTACAATAAAACCGGATGCTCTTATCCCCCTGGCAAAAACCCATAATATCAGCAGCCAGGAAGACCTTGAAAATTACGAAACCAAAACAGCGGAACAAATCGAGGCATTTATAATCCGCCGTATGAATATCCAGAAAGAATATGTCATGCATATCGAAGAGCTTTTGAAAAACGGGGAGAGCGCAGAACTTGAAAAAGATATTATGGAACATTTTGAAAACATTGAAAATTTTACCATAAGCATTAAAACTTCAAAAATTCCGGATTATGACCTGTATTTTCAAGCCAAAGAATTATACGAATCTTTTCTTGCAAAGCAAAAGGATCATTCAGAATCGCATGAAAGGTTTTTTGAACTGGAAAGATACGGCATCTTGCTTTCCAAATACCCCATCTTGCTTGATTATTTGATCAAAAACCCAAATTCGGCTGCCTCTAGCAATGAACCGTAAAATTTATCAAGAGATTCAAGGAAAGAATTAAAATCACCGGATGCATTATCATTTGCCTCGTGCGAAAAAAGAAAACCTGCAATTTCTTTAACGCTGCTGTTTGCTATTAACAGGTTAATAGAATCAATCTCTGCAAGAATTTTTTCCTGTTCCGTTTTGTCAGTTTTATTTTCCCTTGCCGCACCTATAATTTTAATGCCTTTTTTACAGGCAGCTTTAATACTGTCAATTTCTTCAGATAAATTGCTTAGGGCATTCGCATAACGGGAAAAACGTTCTTGAGCCTGTTCTTCATCAAAAAATTCCCCGTTTGTGCGGGACAAAGTTTCTGCAAGGCATTTGTCAATTTCACTTCGGCGCAGGGGCAGTTCCAGCAAGGCTTGAGGGCTTGCAGCTTCAAGACCCGAAATTAAAAGGCCTTCGTTACCAAGGCTTAAACTGCGTATACCGGGATATTTTCTAAAATTATTTTCAAACCATGCGGCATACAGCGAAAGGCGCCGGTCGCTAAGAACCTCCCCGCCTGAAATTGCCTTTGCCTTAAACGGATAAGCGCTATGCAGCGCATTATAAGATGAGGTTTCAGCCGGCCTAAAACGATTTGATTCCTCCAGCATTTTTCTTTCTGACAGAGAGCCCTTAAAATGAGTTTTAAGCCCGGGAAAAGACAAGTCCAAACCGGCTGTCCAAATTTCATTTGTTCCAAGCATACGGGCAAAATCCCAGGCGGCAGTTGCCACAGAGCCACCAGTCCCCAACTGTCCCTTATTATCAACCCTTTCTTCGATAAATTTTCCCAGTGGGAACAATGAACCGCACAAAAAAATCCCACTAAAAGACATTCTAAAAACAGGCGGGTATACTGCGGTTTCCGCAATTAAAATGGTGCGCGGGTTTGCGCAGCGGTCAAGGTGGCGGCTGTTCCAGAATTGAGGGTCTACAGTAAGGGCAAAATCGGGAAAGACCCCGTTTCTTTGCAGAAAACTTAAAGATGTATCCGCAGAAATTACAATACAGCGTTTGTAAATTTCAGGAAGCAGGCTGGCGACCTTGTCAAGGCTTGGCCCTGCTGCTGCAAGGAAAACAGGAAAATGCTTTTCCACGGCAAAACCTTTAAATGCTAAAATCCCCGGCAAATCGCGGGTTTTGCTCATATTCCGTGATATGTTTTTGATCCATCTTTTGCCGAATTTTTTTAATGTCGCCTCATTTACATCATCGCGCATAACAAAACTTTTAATACGGTTTTCGATTGAATTATACCATTGTTCGTCAAAACCAGTTAAGTATTTACTGCGTATAACGAGAGGTTTAAGTTTTTTTGCATCTTCATTTTTACCGGCTAACAATGAAAGCACATCAATTATATTTTCACCGTGGCTGCCCGGCAAAAAAAACGTGTTTTTCCTTGATAACAGGGCTTCAAGATTACGACATTCAAGGGCTTTTCGCAAAAGAAAGGTGTTTTTTTCTATAATGATTAAGGGCAAATCGGGCAAAAGCCGCGCAAGGGCCTCGGCGGTATACCCAAGCCCAAAGCCCAATACTACAAGCAGATCCGGCGCGGGATTTTCCCTTATTGCAGCCTCGGCAGCCCTCTGCCCTTCGCGGCACGGGTCGCGGGAAGTGATATGAAGGCCGTTTATTAGTAAACCCGGGTTCCCCGAAGATGCAGTTTCAATTTTAATATCCGGGCCGGAAGGAGGGTTTTCGGCATTAGCAATTTCATCAAATAAGGCGGGGAACTGCTTCTTTAGAATATTAATGTTTATTTCCCAAATTTTCACTCAAAATAATTAAATATTATTTTTATAATTAGGTAACTATCTTATAACAGTTTTTCCGCGCTGGCCGGTAAGGTCAAGGTATGCCATTTCTGCAAGGCCGAAATCGGCGTTTTGGGCAAGCTCGCGGGCATATTCATCGTAGAGCATATCCTCGTACATTTTACCCGCAAAGCTCTCCTCGATTAACCCTGATTTTTGGATTGAATTCCTCATGCCGTTTACAAGTATCTTTACCATAAAAATTTCAAGTTCAACGCATTGTTCGTAGAGCTTATCGGTTTTATCGATTTTTACAGTTGAAGAAGACGGCGGGAGGGAAGAATTATTGGCGGCGGCAGTTCTCTTAAGCGTTTCTGCAAAATCCATAAAATTATTTGCCGCCTCTTTACTACGATAATTTTCCAAATACGATGTATCACTAAACCCTAAACTGTTAATTTCCATATACCTCTTCCTTTCTAACTCCTACCTTCTACCTTTTCAAGCTGGTTGCCGTTCCTAGCATATTGTCGCTGGTCTGAATTGCTTTTGAATTAAATTCGTAAGCGCGCTGGGCGACAATCAAATTAACCATTTCCTGCACAACTGCAACATTGGACATTTCAAGGAATTTGTGCTGTATTGTGCCCATGCCGTCAAAGCCCGGCCTGCCGGGGATTGGCTCTCCTGAGGCTTGCGTTACTTTAAACAGGTTTTCACCGACAGCGGTAAGGCCTACCGGGTTGGGAAAACGGTACAGTTCAATGCGGCCTACATCAATAGGATCGTCGGGGTTTATATCCGGGACTAATACCGATACCCTGCCGTCCTGCGTTACCGTGATTTTTTCGGGAAGAAAACCTTCGGGCATAATTATATCCGGCAGAAGCCAATAACCGTTAGCTGTAACCATGCGGCCGTCTGAATCAACCTTAAATGCCCCGTTGCGGCTGTAAGCCCAGGATCCGTCATACATCTGTATCCTGAAAAAACCCTCTCCGGCAATGGCCATATCGGTTGTAACATCAGTGGCTTGAAGGCTGCCCTGGGTAAAAACCCGCTGGGTGGCCGCCAGTTTTGCGCCGTGCCCCATCTGCACTCCCACGGGAACTACAGTATCTTCTGTTGCAGGGGTTCCTGCGACCCTTACGGTTTGATAGATCAGGTCCTCAAAATCCGCCCTTTGTTTTTTATATCCGTGCGTGTTCACGTTTGCAAGATTGTTGGAAATAGTATCAATATTTGCCTGCTGGCTTATCATGCCGGAAGCGCCGGTCCATAAACTTCTTACCATATTACTCTCCTAGTTATTGTCCAAATTTAGCGACTTGATTTATCAGTACGCCAAGAGCCGCATCTTCGGTTTGTATTACCTTTTGATTTGCTTCATAGGAACGGTTAATCTCGATCATTTGCACCATCTCGACAACCGGATCAACATTTGCCGCTTCGACAAAACCCTGAATCACCTTGGGCCTTTGCCCCTCTGGCATTATCATTGCAGGGCCCGAAGTATCGCTTTCCCTGTAAAGGCTTAAACCCTGTTTTTGCAGATAACGGTCAAGTTCAAATTCCACCAGTTTAAAGGTGTCCATATACACGGGCTCTTCCCAGGTATTGCCCTCGCGGCTGACCATAACCTCGGGGTCGTCATCTATAGCGGCATTAATCCATATATTGCCGTCCGCATCAACCTGAAAATTATTGGCTTTAATCCTTATGGGGCCGTTTTCGCCCAGGATAGGATACCCCTCTTTTGTTTCCAAAAAGCCTTCTTTTCCCAGTTGAAAAGAGCCGTTTCTGGTATAACGCTCGCCCCAGGGCGTGCTTACACAGAAAAAACCCTTGCCGTCAAGGCAAAAATCAAAGTCGCTTGATGTTTCTTTGGGGGCTCCCTGCATAAAATCCGTATAAAGCTCGTTTAATTCGACCCCCATACCCAGTTTCCCGATAATTGGAGCCGCATCCGCCGATCCGAAGGGGTGTTTGTAAACACCGTCATCGTTAAAACGCCTTATAAGCATTTCTGGAAAGGCCTTGAAAGCCGCTACATCTTTTTTATAACCGTCGGTCGTGACATTTGCAAGATTGTTTGCAACCGCATCCAGACGCCATTGCTGCGCCCTCATGCCGCTTGCCGCTGTGTACCATCCTCTAATCATATACTGATTATCGGCCATTTTTTAGCGGGGTTTAATAGAGAAATAAGGGAAAATTAGAAGAAGTGGTCAGTGGTTAGCCACCGCCCCGCTCTGCGGTGAACCATCCGTAAGGTAACTTCAGACATTTTTTTCATTTTTTTACCACGAACCACACGAACTTTTACTATGAAAACTACCGATTTTTCTGTCATGAGTCCCCAGAATTCTTATTGTTCGTGATGGTTTGTGATGGTTCGTGGTTAAATTTTGAATTATTTTTTGAAGTTATAGGCAAGCC
>Ga0099364_10003179_pt1 | contig 25679 bp, 13 predicted proteins | sample TergutTh196P3_FD_73070 | JGI IMG/M metagenome (GOLD analysis project Ga0099364, IMG submission 73070) | Microcerotermes parvus P3 segment gut microbial communities from Pointe-Noire, Republic of the Congo - Th196 P3 | ecosystem: Host-associated > Arthropoda: Insects > Digestive system > Gut ...
CTTTTTTGCGTTGTTTTTTTCTGTTTGTGTTGCGTTTCGCTTCACTCCTGCCGCGTGCAGAGCCATTGCCAATACGCCCGGCTGCGTCCAACTCATCCCGCGATGCTTGCAACGCTCCGACACCGCAACATCGTTCCACTTCTCCACCCGCGTACTCGCTATCCACAGTCCCGCCGGACGAGTTAGAGAAAAGGTCTAATAGGGGCATGGAATTTTAGCCACAGATTACACAGATTAGTGTATTTTTTAGAAAATCTGTGTCAATCTGTGAACAGTTTTTTGTTTTCATCTGTTACCCATCGGTAGATACGGTGTTTTCGATCTTACATCGGTGCTCCCGCACCGGGCTCTGTTTGTTCTTTGCTCATTTTTTCCCGCCAGCCCTGTAAGACGCAGTGTACTGGACGTAAAGGGGCACGTCTCTTCTCTGGATTCCCGCCCACGCAAGAACGACGGCGCACGGAACGACGGGTTAGAGAACAGGCTTAGTATATGCCGTTTTCTGTCTCACCGCCCGGCGTGAACACTCTCTATTCCTATTCCCTTTCATCATTCCTACTCCCTTTCATCTATTCCCCTTTCATCGAAGGCAACATGGGTATCCTGTCCGCCGGATCGTCGGCGGGTCTCCCCACCAAAGGCGTACTCACCGAGGAGGGGAACGCAAGCGGCTGATGCGATGATTGGACAACCGAGGTCTCCACCGGTATCCGGCGGACTTCCACACCGCGACGCTCCATTGTGTATTCGTAACGTTCCCAACGCACCGTCGTTACCGGACGTTGCACCGTTCGCGTTACCGGCACTACTCGGGCAACTCGAACCTCATACGGTTCAACTCTTTCCTCTGTAACCGTTTTGTACGCCGTTACCGGTATCTGCTCAACCACGACCTCCTCGACCATCCGCCGCACAATTACAGGCGTTTGTTTTTCCACACGTTCAACAATCTGCTTGTAAGTCGTTACCGGCACCGTTCGGGTCATCTCTTGCTGTTCGATACGCGGAACCTGAACCTGTTCGGTGCGGACGATTTGCTCCTCCCGAAAGGTCGTCCGGGTAACGGGAACCTCCTCCATCCGTTGTTCCTGTACCGTCCTTGTAACCGGCACGGTTTCTGCAACGTAGTTCGGCTGATAAACACGATTCACTTCATGCCGTTCGGGACCTTGCATCGTTGTCCAGTAAAAACCGGGAACCCGCCATCGAGACTCGCCCGTTACCGGATCAATGTAGTTCGCTCTATGCCAGGCGAGGCGTTCGTAATTCCTGCCCGGCACGGCACTGACCTGATTGACATGCTGCCCTCTGTCCACGATGGTTTCGACGTAATCCGTTACAGGACGATTCACCGTATAAACCCGTTGTTCGATGGTTGTCTCCTGAACGGGCACACGCCGGGTTTCATGGACTTGCCGCTCCTGCGTTTCCATGACTTGCCGGTTGACGAGGTATCTTTCTTCCCGCATGGTCGTTTCGGGAACGGTACGGACGACATCGTAACTATCGTCCCGATAGGTCATTTCTTCGACGGGGCGTTGCACCGTGCGGGTTCGTTCGGTCATGGTCGTCTCCGGCACTCTGCGGACAATGGTACGGTTGCGCTCCCGCATTTCGGTTTCCCAGACGGTTTCGTAAGTCGTTACAGTCTCTTCGACGAAATGCGTATCGACCACTCTTTTGTATCCCGTCATGGGGATCTGTTCAATAACCGGCACGCGTTCCAGCCGATAGACGGTCGTTGCCGACGTTGTTGCCAGACACGTACTGGTAACAAGACAGCATGCCGCCAATGTTGTTAAAATATATTGTTTCATGGTATCCTCCGGGGGTTAGGTGGTAAATGATTGCTGGTGTTTTTAATTCAATTCAAGTATAGTTGTACTACGTAAATCCGATGTGTTTGTCGGGCACATTCCTGTAAAATTCACGAAAAAAGATTACGAATCCGGCAACGCCCTGCGAGCGTCGTCAATCATACAGGGGGGACGCAAGGTGAGTCAATAGTATTACTGGGGAAAACGTCCATTTTTCTCGATTCACTGATGCTACAACCGGTGTAAACGATGTAACTAAACGTTACGGCACTGATTCTGTTCGTACCCGGTTCAAAGGGGGGTGTTCAACGTTGGTGTTTTTCCGTGCTGGTCTGTTACAGCCGCTGGCGGGGAAAATGTTCACAGAGCCCGTGGCGTAAGCCAGGGAATCAACCGAATGGTTCCCTAACTGACGTTACGGACTCTGTGAACTTATTTGTATTTGTGAATTTTCCCGCCAGCACAGCAAGAAGGGCAAATACCTGCCGATGGCAACAGACTCCATCAAAAGGTTGTTACAGAGGATTGTAGAAAATCAGATTTGCCACAAAATAGGTGCAGTGATTCTCCCCCCCATCTTCACTGCGTTGCAGTCAGACTGGAAACAGGGGACTGGAATTTCCCAAATAATTCCGTTATACTCACCTATTCACGGAACCCGGTGTCCTAATCGGCGTTTAATAGGTTGGAACGAGAGACAAGTCGGAGGTGTCACATGCGTACATGGGCAATTTTAACGGTATTCTTCGTCGGATTCGGAGTGTTTTTGTTGCTTCAAAGTCCGCAGATATGGGCACAGCCTGGCGGCGGACAGCAACGCGGCGGTCAGCCAGGCACACAACCCGCCGCGGGACAACAGGGCGGACAGCAACGCGGCGGTCAGCCGGGCACACAACCCGCCGCGGGACAACAGGGCGGACAGCAACGCAGCGGTCAGCCAGGCACACAGCCCGCCGCGGGACAACAGGGCGGACAGCAACGCGGCGGTCAGCCGGGCACACAACCCGCCGCCGGAGGGGGTAATCAACCTGTCCGACCAGTACCGCCCGCCGCCGGACAGGGACAGGCGAATCAACAAGCCCGGCCAGGGGGGCAGCAACCCGCCGCCGGACAGGGACAGGCGAATCAACAAGCCCGGCCAGGGGGACAGCAACCCGCCGCCGGACAGGGACAGGCCAATCAGCAAGCCCCAAATCAGCAAGCCCGACAACAGCAGACTCAACAACAGCCCGGCGGACAAAATCCCAATCAGCCGCAAACTGACCAGGGCGGCGGAAGACAACAGAGACAACAACAGCAAGCCTTGCCGTTAGTCCGCCCCTTTGGTGAACAAACACCCGTCCCATCGACAATACTGGGCTTTGGACAACGGGATGCCGTCCAATCGGCACAGACAGCGGGGAGAGGGCAACAACAGCAGCAGCAGGGAAGGCAACAACGAGAGGTAATGCTGGCACAACAGGCACTCTTGGCGGCGCGGGAAGCCAATGCGGTGAGACAAACGGCCGTTTATGACGGCATACCTGCAACACTGCGTAACAACCAGTCCTTTTCTTGGTTTTTTGACTTTGACACCGATCGGGATGGGCAACTCACGATGTTGGAGTTCGTCAATGGAAGCGGCGGAGTCTGGACGGCAGATATTGCAGCGGAATTTATGTTTTTGGACAGAAACGGCGACGGTTTTGTAACGATGGATGAGGCATTGGCCTCAATCCGAGAGGATGATGAGAAGCGTGCGCAGGAAGCACGCGAGCAGACTGAGTTGTCGGGACCGGCGACAAGAAATCAATCGCCGGATCGGTCTGCTGCGGGACGGCCGATGCCCTCCGGCGGCGCGGCGGGAGCGGCTAGAACTCCGAATGCAGGTGCGAACCCGGGCAACAGTGTGAACCCGGGCAACACTGGCAGGTCGATGCCTGCGGCCAATACGGGCACGGCACCGGTACGTCGTGATCCGGGCAGTCAGCCCAATACTGTCCCTGCTGGACGAGCCAATCGCGGCGGATAATTCGCCGTGCGGAGTTTGTGGGGCGGCTCCTTTTTGCTCCCGGGATGGGGGAGTTCAATATACTGCAAGCGGCCTGAAATTGGACTTTGCGCCCCTTGCGGCATCTTTGTGTCCTTTGCGGTTCAAAAAGGATTTAACCGTAGAGAACGCAAAGGATGCGCAAGGGGCACAAGGTAACGTTTCGTACCGTTTCCGCCTGCAACAAGAGGCGAAAAACGGTTACCCGCTAAATTTTGACACACCCGGCACCCTTGCAGTCAGACAGGGTTTCGCTTGCCCCCGGCGGGGCGAGAAGGTAGAATGGAGTCTAAATTAGGCTATTAACCATTCAAACAATGACTCAAAGATTCGGAATTATCGGTTGCGGTATGATTGCCGCTTTTCATGCCAATGCCATCAACGCGGCAGGCGGTACGCTTACAGCTTGCTTCGATACCAGACCTGAAGCGGCGGATAAACTTGCCCAACAATATCAGGGATGCAAGCCGTATCAAACTCTCGAAGCCTTTCTGGCAGACAGCGAGATCGACATCGTTACTATCGGCACGCCAAGCGGCGCACATCTCGAACCCGCCATCGCCGCAGCCGAGGCGGGAAAACACATCATTGTCGAAAAGCCGTTGGAAATCACCTTGGAACGGTGTCAGCAAATCATTGCCGCCTGTGAAAAGAATAACGTCGTCGCGGCAACCATCTTTCCCAGCCGATTCCACGATTCATCCTTGACACTCAAATCAGCCATTGATGCGGGGCGGTTCGGCCGATTGACGCTCGGCGATGCAATTGTCAAGTGGTACCGCACACAGGCATACTACGACAGCGGTGCTTGGCGGGGAACTTGGGAACTCGACGGCGGCGGAGCATTGATGAACCAAGCAATCCACACGATTGACCTCTTGACGTGGCTGATGGGGCCCGTGGCGGAAGTTAGCGCCCATACCGCTCTGTTGGCACATGAACGCATTGATGTGGAAGACACGGCCGTTGCGGCACTCAAGTTCGCCAATGGCGCATTGGGAACGGTGGTCGGCACTACGGCATCCTATCCGGGCTACTTGAAACGGATAGAAATCAGCGGCTCGGCGGGTTCAGCCATTTTGGAAGAAGAGGACATCATCCGCTGGGACTTTGCGGAGTCTTTGCCTGCCGATGCGGCAGTGCAGGAAGCGATGGCAAACCGCAAGTCGGGCGGCGGCGGAGCGGCAGACCCGGCGGCGATTAGTTATGCCGGACATGCCAAATTGTTTGCCAATGTGATTGCTGCAATCGAGGGCAAGGAAAAACTGGTCGTGGATGGTCCTGAAGGCTGCCGAAGTGTGGAAATCATTCTGGCAATCTACGAATCGGCAAAGACGGGACAAACAGTGAAAATACCGCACTGAACATACCGGTGCCGTAAACACAACGGATACACACTTCGTGTACTGTGCGTAACCCTTTGCGCTCTTTGCTGTTAAAAAAGGGTTTAACCGCAAGGGAAAATACGTTCACAGAGCCCGTAGCGTAAGCCAGGGAACAACCGAACGATTCCCAGGTTTACGCCACGGGCTCTGTGAACGCGTCTTTGTGAACGAGTCTCTGCGGACAAGTTTTTTTCTTTGCGTCCTTTGTGTACTTTGCAGTTAAAAAGAATAGGTGGTCAAAAACAATGATTGTACGGTTTTCGAACAAGTCACATCTACAAAAAAAGAGGACAGTGAATCGCTTCACTGTCCTCGACCCTCTCATTCACACAGGAGAAAACAACTGTGTACGAGAAAATGTTCTGTTTTACCAGCAAACCGCACAGGGGTCGCAGACCGGCTCGCAAGCGGCAGCGCCGCAGCACGGGGACTTCAACGAAAGCCTTGATTTCAGGTTCAGGAAGAAGCCGTTGAAGGGTAAACGGGGACCACAGTCTGTCGCGCACGGATCGTACACTACGTCACAGGGGTTGCTCACAACAACGTCACAGGGATTGCAAACAATCGGCTCGCACGGTTCGCAAGCAATCGGTGCACAGTGAGCCACGGCAAACTTATTTGCAAAGAATCCGCCGAAAGGACGGAAGGGACGCGGCGCAAATCCATGTCCGCACGGATCGCACGCAATCACGTCGCATGGATTGCAAACGACCGGTTCACAGACGGGAATCGGCTCGCAGGGCATACAAGCGACGGGTTCACAGGGATTGCAACCGTTCCAGACAACGGAAAGGCGGCCAAAAATGCCGGCTTCGGCAGTCGCTGTTGCCGCAAATACAACAAGTGCGGTCACCGCGGACAACAAAAATTTGTGTTTCATCGTAATACTCCTATAAAAATACGGTTGGGGAAAAATATGTTGGCAACAATTGCCACTCCTTCGTCATGGGAAGTTTATCGGATAAACATTACCCAAACTACACACTGTAACAAAAAAATCCGGTTATAACCTTTGTACCGATTATTACCGGGAACAGATGACTACTGGAACAAGGAATATCCCAAGCACCGCTACCCCCTGCGTCGGGTATCGAACAAAGGGGATGCCTGACATGAGGAAAAAAAAGTTTGAATCAACCTTTTCAGGGGAGTTTATGAGAAGTGGAAGAGAAGAGTGAGCGGTTACTGCCCCAGCGGGAAGGTGTTTACAGAATCCAATGTTGACAGAGCCCGTAACGTCTGTTAGTACGACAGCGCAACAAAAATGACGAAAAATTGACCTAAATCCAATTACACAAGACATTTGCCGATTTTTTAGCACCGCTGTATATCCTGAAACGAAAACGTTAAAAAAAGGAGAGTGGTGACCTATGTATACCTCGTGGTATTCGTGGGCATGAATACTTATCTTCAAATTACCTATTTTACCAAAAAGTCATCTTTTTGGTAAAATAGAGAACCTTGAAAAGGGTTGTTGCGGAACAAAATGTGGAAAAGTATAAATGAGTCAACTCTCTCCGATGTTTATACCCATTACGGTTGAAAATCCCCGGATTGTACAGTAGGCAACCCTTGAAATAGCGTTATTTTGGTGTTTTTTGCCGGGGATTTTCAAACCATTTCGGTATACCAACGATGTTTGATGAAAACAGACTTCACGGTAGCCACTTCGCACGCACGGCATTGCCCGTACCGGACAGGGATGAAGCCGTAGTGCCGTAGTGCCGCCGTGCATCGTCGTAGCGTTTTTCACGCTCCGCAATGCGTCCCAGCAGGTATTCCGTGCTGTCCCGCCAAGTGTTCAGGGGATGGGTCCGAATGCCCAGCAACGTGTCCTTCGCCGCACCAATCGAGTCAATCTCGAACTGTGCCGAGCCGAGCCAAAAACTTGCTTGTAGGGAAAGCCATTGAAGTTGCAGCGCAATGATCGGATTATTGCGGAATGCCGGATCATGGCGGTATTCGATCATCTCCTTGTCCGATATTCGGGCATTCTGGTACTTCGTAATAGCATTGTCTTGACCGCTGATTGCCCCCTTGAAATATAGAATGCGTCCCGACCAGAGCGGATAGTGCAGACGGGCGGACGAACCATTCAGATCGGAACGGGGACGATCCAGCAAAAAGATTTTCAATGCTTCATTTGTGGGAACGGGAAAGAACCTCTGTTCAAAGGCGGTACGGAAAGGGTATTTCCAAACCTCCACTCCCGTGATGCCCGGTGCGGCGAGAAAGCGGCGGCGGAGTTCGTGCAGGTCCGTGTAAAGCACCATATTTTGTTCGCCGCTCAATTCTGATTCCAAAACCTTCATACGCATCGAAACACTTTCCGGTATTATCAACAGATGGGCGGTCGTCTGTTTAAGCATGTCGGCAGTAATCGGAAACTTCTGCTCTTCCGAAATATCAAGGCGGCGGAGTAAGGAGTCATCCTGTATTAACTGCGACAACGTCGCCACGCTGGAAAATTGCAGTGCACCGTCATCTCCCATCTCTATTCTGCCGGGACCCGGCATCGGAAAACCATAGTTCAACAGGAAAACATAAACTTCACCCTCCAAGAGCACACCGACCGCCCAGTAGATTAGTGCCTCTGGGTTTTCGGGATCAGGCACGGCCAGCCGTGCTGCGTCGATTCGCCGTTGCCGCAACAGTTCCAGAAACAGGGCAACCCGGTCAGAACCGGTGCCGTAACCGAGCAAAATCGTTTGCCAAGGATGCTGCGGCGGGCTCCCTTCCTGTTGCGGAGTCTGCCGGCTACTGCCCCGCATTTCGATATTGCACACCACCCAGTCCGCCATTTGGACGGCTTGTTCCAAGAATACCCGTCGATCACCGCACGTCCACCGAGAAAGATCACGCATCCATGCCGACTGTTTGAGGTATTCGACATCCGAAGTGGTGATAAACAATCCGTCAGTTTTCAGTTGCTGCGCATACGCCTCGAACATGGCCGCAATCCTGGTGAAATCCTCGGTTCCTCCCAATGTCCCCGCCAATGTCCGAATATGGGCGGCTGCTAAGTTCGGAATGTTTTCAAGATTGGTAAAACTTCTCTGCAAGTGGGAGAGTTCTCGCAAAAACTGTTCCATTGACGGCAAATCGGCAAGGGCGGCAAGTTCTTCTATTTGCGTTGCCAGCAGTTCTAATCCGGCAATTATTGCTTGCCGTTCCTCTTGCAGCGTCTCCGAGGCGGCCATCGGCAATCTCGATTCATCTAAGACCGCTTCTCCCCGCATCAGAGCGAGAGTGCGTACGGCTGTTTTGACCGTTTCGGCGACATCCGCAGCGGCACGTTCGATCTCTTGAAAGGCAGCATCGGGTTGCCAAGTATCATCTGGCCGTTGATTTCGTATCCATTTATTGAGCCAGTCGGCAACGCTGCCCAATCTTTCGTAGCCGGGCGTACCGGGCAGACTCGGCGAATCGGCAAGGTTATTGATGAGTTCAAAGGCGCGGTCAAAGTCTTCATGATGTTGTCGGGCATCGCCGAAGTGGGTGTTTCCGCCGACGAGCAGGAGTGCAGGATCATTTTGACGGCGGCATTGGCAACCGGAAAACAAAAGACTGAACAGCAGGAAAACAAACGCATGGCAAAGGAAGCGTTTCATCAGAAAAACGTAAGGAAGCCCTATCGAGATGCCATTTTACGCTATTCTCTCTCTTCCGGCAACCGACAGGCGGGCGAGTCCCGATTCTTCAGACTGCCGCTCCGGGCTTTGTACGTTAACGGCGAAGCCCTTTGGTGCCCGTTTGTGGTAGAATGGGTGGACCATTCTCCGAAGGAGCAGTACAATGCGTACAAACATTCTTTCCATCCTGTTATGTTGGATATTCGGACTCACCGCCGGACTGAAAGCACAGACAATCGTCTTCGATTTTGAATCCGGCGACCTTGCCCAAGAGGGCTGGAGAATCATCGAAGGAATTAACACGAAACCTATCAGTAACAGAGAAAGAGAGTTTCACAACAACAGCGTTCTTTACGCCAAAAACCGCTACCGCTATCTGACAACGCTTGAATCCGCTGACAGTCCCCACCCGACAGACGATACCCTCTGCGTCATGGAATCTCCCGTCTTCATATTGACCGGCAACGAAGCAAAACTGCTCGTCGGCGGAGGACGAAGACCAAACACCTACGTCGGACTCTGTCCCCTTCTCGAAGACGGCAGCGTCGGCGAACCCGTCCGAAAAGCACAAGGAAAAGATACACAAGGACTCGACGAAGTCGTTTGGGACACCAGCGACTTGGTCGGCAAGCCCTTCGTCCTGCAAGTCGTGGACAAAGAAGCCGGTCCCTGGGCGCATATCCGAATGGATTACTTCCGTGCCGAAGGAAAAATCGACACAAACTCAACGCTTGCCCGACTGGCATTTTTTGTTGCGGAAGCCGAAAGGAAAGCACAGCGTGAGCAAGAAATGCGCGAGGCGGCACTGGAACTTCTCAAGGGACATCAGATTTTGTACGTCCGCCGACCGCAATACAACTACGATCACCACAACACGGAAACGCTTTTTCAAACGGGAGAAATCAGTACCCGGCTGTTTCAGGGCAACAGTGCGCTTCGGCTTTGGAATCCGGCGGACGGCTCCGTGCGGACGCTGATCGATGTTCCCCATGGTACCGTGCGTGATCCGGCACTGCATTTCGATGCAACGAAAGTGCTTGTTTCCATCCGCAAGGATATTACCGACGATTACAACATTTACGAATTGCAACTCAATGCCGTTACCGAACCGATTGTGTTGACAGGCAAAGATTCCCAAGCGGACGGAGTCGTCTTGAAACAGTTGACATCCCTCCCCGGCGTTTCCGATATTGACCCGCTCTATCTGCCGGATGATCGTATCCTCTTTGGCTCTACCCGCGAACCGAAGTATTGCATGTGCAATCGGCACATCGTTTGCAATCTTTTCACGATGAACGCCGACGGTTCCAACGTTCTCCAAATCGGACACAGTACGCTTTTCGAAGGACATTCGAGTCTGCTGCCCGACGGACGCATTATGTATTACCGCTGGGAGTACGTCGACCGCAACTTCGGCGACGCACAAGGAATTTGGACGACCAATCCCGACGGTACAAATCATGCACTCTTCTGGGGAAACAATACGGCATCGCCCGGCGCGGTGATTGATCCGGTCGTTCTGCCGGGCTCCAATTCTGTGTTTCTGGCGACGCTGACTTCGTGTCATGATAAACCGTGGGGGGCAATCGGACTCATCGACCGCCGACTCGGACTCAACGGTAAGGAACCCTTTTTGCAAACGTGGCCTCCAGAGGCGATGGATCTCATTCAAGAGCATGGCGTTAATCGTTATGACGATTTTTTGCGGCTACAAGGAAGATTCGAGGATCCTTTTCCGCTTTCCGATACGGCATTTTTAGCGTCGGGAACGGTCGGCAGAGGTGAGGTTACGGGCATCTGGATTCTCCATCGCGGCGGAGGACAAACGTTGGTGCATACCGACGATCCCGGCTGTTTTGATCCGATACCTGTTGTTGCGGCGGTACCGCCGCCGATAATTCCTAATCGGGTCGATCTTTCCAAGAAAACTGGTACGTTTTACGTTTCCAATGTGTACGAAGGATTTGGTATGCACAAAGTCGAGCCGGGTGCGGTGAAGTTTTTGCGAGTGGTCGAGTCGCCGGAGAAGCGTTCATGGACGCATCCCGCCTACGACGGCGGCACTGGTGAGCAGGCTCCCGGTATGGCATGGCGGGACTTTAACAATAAGCGCATCCTCGGTACCGTTCCTGTCGAGCCGGACGGCAGTGTGCATTTTGAAGTTCCGGCGGATACGTTCCTGTACTTCCAAGTGTTGGACGAAGACGGCATAATGATTCAATCGATGCGCAGCGGCACCATTGCTCGTCCCGGCGAAATTAATGGTTGTTACGGTTGTCATGAAGATCGATTGGGTTCCTTTCCGGCATTGAGTTATACACCGGCGGCGATGCGGAAACCTGCTCAAACGCTTGCGCCGTGGTACGGCGAATCGCGGTTGTTCAGTTATGTCGATGAAGTGCAGCCGGTCTTCGATAAATACTGCGTTGCTTGCCATGATTACGGACAGGACAATGCGCCGAATCAAAAGAAGCCGATTCTTGCGGGTGATTTGACATTGATTTTCAATAAGTCTTATGCTGAACTTTGGAGTAAGGGACTTATCAATGCGGTGGGTGCCGGTCCGGTACAAACGCTTGAACCTTATTCTTGGGGGTCGAGCAAGAGCCGGGTGGTCGAGGTGATTCGCAAGGGGCATCCGCGACCGGAAATTGATGAACAGCGAAAAGCGATGGGAATCTTTCTTGACCCCAAAACTGACCGAGAGGCGTTTGACCGGATTGTAACGTGGATTGACATCAATGGTCCCTATTATCCGACGTATTATACGGCGTATGCGAACAATCGGTTTGGTCGTTCTCCGTTGGACAATGCGGAGTTGCAGCGGCTTCGGGAGTTGACGGGTGTGGAGACGCGTTGGGATGTTTCGTTCACGCGCCCGGAGCAGAGTCCGATGCTTGCTTCGGCGCAGGATGTCGAGGCGGTGCTTGCGCTGTTACATGTTGGTGCGGAGCGGTTGCGGCAGCAGCCTCGTGGTGAGTCGTGGGATTTTTTGCCGGTCGATCCGACGGACGTGCGTCGTGCGGAAAAGTATGATGTATTGCAAGGACTTTTGGACGAGATGCGCCGTGCCGAAATCGAAGGCAGACGAGTGTACGATGAGAAAAATTAGGGATGGACAGCGAAATGCCAATAGGGAACCTCTAAAAATCCCCAATTGTTTGCGTTCTTTGCGGTTAAAAAAGGGGTAGCCGTTCACGGGTTAACAAAAAACGCTGTTTTTTGATTGCCCAAACTACGTAATTTCCCCATTTTGTTGTAAGAACTTCAAGTTTGCCGACAAAATGAGTAGTTTAGGCAATTTAGGGGGGCTGAAAATTCGCCATTTTCCAAAAACCGTGAACGGTTACAAAAAATCATCGCCTAGTGTTTCGTAGAACACTTTACTGCCGCGAGAAGCATCTATCTTGAAAAAGGTAAAAAACTCCGATACAAAACACCACGCCCATTGGATGTTCGGCGAGGACGTTTCCGACGAAGTCAAAACAACCAACCGCAACGGCGTGATGTTCATTGGCGACAAGGGGCGCATTTTTGTGAACCGTGCTAACGTCTATGGCAGACCGGCGGAGGAACTTGCGGAGAATCCGTTACCTGCCGATGCTTGGCGGGTGCGTCCCAGCGAGTCCCACATGGAGAATTTTTTCGACTGCGTGAAGTCCCGTGAAACGCCTGTCGCTCCGGCGGAGATCGGACACCGCAGTTTGACTCCTTGCCAACTGGCGGTGATTTCGATGCAACTCGGCGGTCGCAAACTCCAATGGGACTCTGACGCAGAGGAAATCGTCGGCGATGCCGAGGCGAAAGCAATGCAAGCCCGTGAACAGCGGGCAGGGTACACGATTAGTTAACGCCGCTCTCTTGCGCTTTCGCCGATTTTTGCTATAATGGGACGAGTTGTTTCAAATTTAACCCCTTCTATATCGCAAAACATGAGCAATTTGGTCAGTCCTAAACAACCGAAAACCGACATCAAGAAAGTTGCCATCCTCTTTTCGGGAGGTCCCGCTCCGACCGCCAACGCCGTCATCGGCAGTGCCGCCGTATGCTTCGCCCGCGCAGGAATCGAAGTCTATGGCTTCAAAAACGGTTACACCTCGCTCGTCAATTATCAAGACGGTCAACAATGGGAAGAAAACAAGCACTTTCTCCGCCTAGATAAAATGGTGCTCTCCGGTTGCGGCGAAGGATTGCGTACCGATCAAGGCATCGTCATCGGCACCGCTCGAGTCAATCCGGGCAAGCAACTGAAAACGCCGATGGATCTCAAAGACTCCGAAAAGACCGCCCCGCTCATGACCGTCTATAAAGCACTCCGCTCGCTAGGCATTGACGCTCTCATTTCCATCGGCGGAGACGACACCCTCACCACGGCGGCAAAATTCAAACTCGTCATGGACGCTCTGCCAGACTCCGAAAAACGAATCAAAGTTGTCCATCTGCCGAAAACCATCGACAACGATTATCAGGGTATTGACTACACTTTCGGCTATTTCACCGCCGTTGAAATGTTGGCGACCGAAACGCGGAACCTGCTGGCGGACTCCGAAGCGACGGGTACCGGTTACATTTCGCAACTGATGGGACGCAAGGCCGCGTGGCTTGCGTATGGTGCCTCCATTGCAGGCGAAGGAAGTATGGTCATCGGTCTCGAAGACATTCACCAAAATTGGTACGACACCGAACCGACGTTGGATCCTGAAACCGGCAAGGAAATTATGGGAGAAGACGGCAAACCGCTGATGCGGCAAGTCTTTGACGTGTCGAAGGTTGTGAACCGGTGTGTCGATGTGATTCTTGCCAGAGAGGCGGAAGGCAAGACGGCTTTCGTCGGTATTGTATCGGAAGGTCTGGCGGAGTATCTTCCGCTGTCCGAAATCAAGATGTGTTGTTCCGATGACGAGTACCGGTCATTGAAGCCGGACACCTTTGGACATTTTCCGGTATCGCAACTCAAGTACAGTAGTCGGTTGGGACGCTTGATCGCCGACGAATACAAGCGTCGCACCGGCAAGTCGAAGAAGATGGTTGGTTTGCAGTTCGGCTATGAGGTTCGATGCAATCGTGCGACGGCGTTTGACGTGATCTTGGGCAGTCAGATTGGAGTGGGCGCGTACAAGGCATTGGCGGAACTGGACAAGAATGGCGTGATGATTTCGGTCGGCGGCACGATGAATCTTTCGTATCCTGCGTTTGAGGAGTTGATTGACATGGGCCGATTGCGTGCGCACGAGCGTCCGATTTCCATCGGCAGTGATATACACCAACTCGCTCGGTATCTCGAAGGCTGGGTGAAGGAGTGAATGTTAGGCTTGCGCCGGAAAGTGATATACCTCAAACAGGTACTGATGTTATTTTCGTAACCATTCAGCCGTATGTTGCTCTTTGTGTTGTGACGCAAACCACGTTAAATTTCGCGAAACAATGCGAAAACATAGGTTTTGCGATGTTTCGCAAAGGTTCGTGTGTTTCGCGTTAAAAAAACAGATTCGGCTGAAGTGTTACATTTAAAAAGTTCACAGAGCCCGGAGCGGTAGCCAGGGAATCGTTCGGCTGGTGTCCCTAACTGACGTTGCGGGCTCTGTGAACATTGGACTTCGTAAACAAGTTTTTCTTCTTTGCGTCCCTTGCGCAACCCCTTTGCGTACTTTGCGGTTAACTCCTTTTTTAACCGCAAAGTACGCAAAGAAAAGGAAAAACACCCATTAAATCTTGACACACTCCTGACGGGTGTCCAACAAAACACAAAAAACCGTTTTTCTTAAAGTTTCCCGCATTCTCCGCCGATTTCTTACAACCACTACAATCGTTACATACTAACTATTCCGTAAGAAATATGTCCAAAAATCACCCCCATTTAGGTTATTCGGGAAGTCTTCGCTCCAAAATCTGGATTTTTGCCCTCGCTGGGCTTGTCGCTCTCTTTGCACTACCGGTAATGGCAGACTCCGACGCAGAAGAGGAAACCGGCCAGCCCGTCGAACACACAATAGAATCTCCCAGCGGTGTCGGGGCTACCGGCGCACTTGAAGTAGGCGTAGAAGACGGCACCAAAGTTGCATCTCAAAATGCCGGTGTGGTCATTTGGTTTGGTGAGGACAACAACAAGAAGCCCGCCAGTTACATTAACTGGTATGGAGAGGATGGCTGGAATAATGAAGATGACTTTCCCATTTTTGATGCCACACAGGGAGATATCTACAATATCAAAGCCATTACCCTCCAAATTACACAGGACAATAGTGAGCAGAACCTTGTCGCTACCGCAGCAATTTTTACTAATGATGACAAGGGTATCTTCAATCTTCTCGGTGATGTCAGCATTGCTGGGCCGCTCATTCCAGGCAGTCCGCTCTACGGCTTCCGTTACAATAACACCACGGAGGCTACGGCTTTCACCGGAAAAATTTTAGGTCACGATATTATCCTCGTTGCCGACTCCGCCGCATCTGCGTATGGGCTCGGTTTCAGTCCGGGCCCTTGGTTGACTATTGGTTCCGATGCCGAAATCAGACTCGGTAAAATCTCCATTACCGCCACAGAGAGGGATACAACCCTGAAAAGTACGACCGCCTTGGCGGCGGGCGGAATATCGGGAGCAGTGATCACTATCAAAGATGCCGAGGGTGTCGGCATTATCGCAAGGACAACGGCGGATAAAGGTGCAACATACGGTGTCCATCTGACGACGACGGGCATCACTAATGAGGGCGAATTGGAAACCGGCAGCGTGGATGTTACCGCAACGGGCACCGGAAGCCATGCCGTCGGCATCTATCTAGAAAAAAACGGCATTGAAGAGGGCAGCAGCCTCCACGTCGGCGAGATCATAGCAGCCGGCGGCGGGTTCGCACGCGGAATCGAAATGCAAGGCGATTTGGCAGGGAGTGTTACGACCGGACATATTACCGTTGAACAAACGGGAAGTGATCTGACCGAGGGAGAAGCAGCGGGGAGTGCCTTCGGTCTCAATGCCGCCGGTATTGTAGTGGGCGGCAGCGGACAAACTGATATCACCGGCACCTTGGAAACTGATATCACCGGCACCTTGGAAACTGATATCACCGGCACCTTGGAAACAGGCGACATCACCGTTACTGCCAATGAAGGAATAGCAACCGGTATCTTTGTCAGCGGTGGAGTGGAAGAGACAGGGAACGTGACCACCGGCAATATCACTGCCGAAGGGCAACTCGCACAGGGGATCCAAATCGTCCACTCCGTTGCCAGCAACAACATTACCGTCGGCGAGATCGAGGTTGCTGGTCTCCTTGGTGCCGTCGGAATCGGGATAGGGAATTTCGCCCCCGAAGATGATAAACACACAGATGCCGACCTCACCGGCACCCTGACGCTCAACGGCAATATCACCGCAACGGCAACAGGTGCGGGACTCATTGGTACTGACGAAGGACCCGTTGAGTCCATCGCCGGCGATGCTTTCGGTATTCTGATTACCGCAAATGTTCAGAATAAGTACGATGGTACGTGGGATGATAGTGCTGACGGTGGCGCAGGCGGGTACGTCGACGGTGACTTCAAAGGCGGCGGCGTGATTGCAGGTAAAGAAACAGACATCACCGTGGAAGCAAGCGGGCTTGCCGTCGGAGTCGGGATCGCAGGTTCCATCAGTACCGGCACGATTGAACTCGGAAACATCACCGCGACGGGAATCACCACTTGGGACGGCGAATTGAATGAAGAAGAGGAGCCCATCCTCGGCTATGCCGAGACCGCAGCCGGTTTTATTGTGGTGAAGGGGATTACCGTTGCAAGGGAAGAGGGGAAACCGGGCGTTCCCGGTGCGAGGACATACATTAGCATCGGTGATATTACCGTTGCGAGTGAATACGCCGCCATCGGATTCGGCGTGGGAGATGCGTTGAACACAAGACAGGGCATGGGGGTTGACACCAGTACCATCACGATCAACAGCATTGATGTTCAGGTGTTGAAAGGATATAACCAGAATGGGGTTGCTCAGGGTTGGTGGTCGGGAGCGGTGGCTGATTCGGAGATTAATATCACCAATGGTATCCGCGTACAGACCGAGGCGGGAAGTGCCGTCGGTATCTACGTCGAGGGGCATTTCTCAGGAACATTGAATACAGGAACAATCCAGATCAATGCCGAGAATGCCGAAGATACGGCCGTCGCAGGGATTATCATTACGGAAAACTTCACCCACCAAGGAGCAATCGGTGAAATTATCGTTGACGCAGCGGCCGCCAAAGATGCACAGGCCTACGGGATTGCAGTGCTAGGTATTGCGAACTTGACTCTGACCCATGATATTTCCGTCGTCAATATGATCCTCACAGGTGAGCCCGAAGCGGAAGGAACAGAAGGGGAAGAAACGACGGAAGCGGCCCCCGGCGAAAAGTCCGTTCTGGCCGTCGGTATTCAGATGCTGAAAGGAGGCGTGATCTCCGTGAAAGATGATGTTACCATCACTGCCGAAGACGGCAGTATTGTAACGGGAGGCAACCTGACGCTTAACATTGTCGAGGAAAAAACCTTGACGCTCGGGAGCATCCATTTCACCGACGATGCAGAAACGCTCACACTTGACGGTGAGGGCACGTTGGTATTAACCGGCAGCATCCTGGTCGAGAATATCGACTTTAAGGGTGCGGCTGTCGATCTCGGACACTTAACCGATGGAAACAGCATCCAAGCGTCGGCCGCGATAACATTTACCGGCGAGACGACGGTATACGTGGACGCAGAGGGGATTGTCCAGGATAACACCTACACGCTGATGACATTCGGCAGTGTAACCGATAAGGATAAGGCAACGGTTGAAGCACGTAACCTCGGCAATCACCGCGGCGGTGCCTATTTCACAGAGAAGTCTCTCAAGTATGACGTGATTGTCGCGGAGACCACGCTGAACTGGACGGGCGGGTCGGCAACATGGAGCATGGACAGCGAAGACGCAAACTGGAATACCGGAAACTTCGTAACCTACTTCAAAGAGGGGGATACCGTTTTCTTCGGAACACACACAGAAAGTGACCCCGTGGAGGTTACTGTTGCAGAGGAGGGGGTGAAGGTAGCGGCGATGACTGTTACCGGCACAAACTATATCTTTAACCTCACTGTCGGAGAGGAAGATCAGCCCGCCATTTATGCTAGCGGCAACATTGACCTCGGCAATGCCGTGTTAAACATTACCGGCTACACTCCCGGCGACACTTATGGCAAGACGGAGAACGATCCTACTGTGATTCTGGCAGGCGGCACTTTGAGTGGTTTTAATCCTGCCGTTACCATAGCGAATCAATCATCAGTGGACTTCCTTTCCGCCTCGGCTTATTTCGATGAGAATGCGATTAAAGTCGCCACCGTTTTGGCGTGGTACTCGACCGATCCAATGCAGACACACGGAACTTTCACGATTGGCGAAGAAGGGGAAGTATTTACTCTTGGTGCTAATCTGGAAGACGTGGACGTCAGCGGAGAATGGGATGGGAAAACGTTGACCAAAAAGGGGGAAGGATGGCTCTATCTAACGGGTGATAATACCTACACGGGCGACACCGTCGTTGAGAAAGGATACTTGCTTGTCAACACGCAAAGTCTGCCGGGCGATGCCGAAGTTCATGCTGATGCCGTATTGAAATTCGCACAAGAATTGGAGGGCACTTACACAGGCGTACTGTCCGGCGAAGGACTCGTTGTAAAAACGGGGGAAGGCACCTTGATGCTCTCCGGTGATTCTTCCGATTTTGAAGGCGACTTCTGGCTTTTGGGAGGCGACTTGCATTTAACCGAAACTGCCCAGCTGGGCGGAACTTTCGAACAAGATGCCGGTACGACTTTTACATCGAAAGACGGAGCAACGCTCGGCAACGCAGTATTCCAAGGAACGGTAACGCCCGAAGGCACGCTCAACGTCGAGTCGGCGATATTCGAAGAAGCAACTATCGAACTCGGACACTTGTCCGCAGAGAACAAAATTACTGCGGCAGGCGAAATGTTCTTTATCGGCACGACAGATATAAACGTCGATGCCGACGGCATTGACTTGAGTGAAACCTATACGTTGATGAGTTTCGACGGGTACGACATAAGCGGAGGCAATGTGGTCGTCCAGGCGGCGAACCTCGGCGGCAATCGCGGCGGTCATTATTTCACGGACGAGGCTCTAAAATATGACGTGCTTGTCGGCAACACCTCCCTCACTTGGAAGGGAATAGCGGGAGAAACGGCCTCCGTCTGGGACGGCACGAGCACAAACTGGACGGTCGGCACCGGTACGGAACTCAAATTCGATACCCACTTCAAAACGGGGGATACCGTCGTCTTTGACGACACAGCAACCAATAAAAACGTTTCGGTCGCCGCCGGCGGCGTAACCGTTGCCGGAATGACGGTCGAAGAGACAGGCTACACCTTTAACCTGATTGCCGATGAAACGAAGCCCGCAATAACCTCGTCGGGCACGATTGACCTCGGCGATGCGACGCTGAATATCACGGGCATATCCTTCGATACGGAGGCAACCGAGCCATGGAGGCTCATTCAGGCAAGCAGCTTGGTATACAGCACTCCCAATATTGTCATTGAGGGATTGGCATCGGACGGTTTCATCAGCGTAGAGGGAGACGTAGAAGATAATAAAGTCATCGTTACGGTCAGTGTGAATTGGGTCTCCGATGGTGCAAACGCATTCGACTATTCGGGCAGCGAATCCTTTACGCTGGGGGGTGATTTTTTAACCGGCGGCGGTTCGCTCACCAAAACTGGAACCGGGACTCTCATCTTGACCGGAAATAATAGCGGACACACCGGCACCATCACGGTTGGAGGCGGAACGCTTATTATTGGAGAGGAGAGCGGCAGCACCGCCTCTGTCGGCGGGAGTGTTACGGTGAACAACGGCGGAACGCTCGGCGGGCATGGAAGCATCGGCGGGAACATTACTATCGCTAGCGGCGGAACGTTGACTCCCGGTAACAGTATCGGAAAAATCACCGCTGGCGGCAACGTTCTTTTCGAGAGCGGTTCATCGTATTCTATCGAAATCGACACTAGCAAAGCAGTTCAAAATGATTGTCTTGTGGTGGAAACGGGCGGGAATGTTACCATCCAAAACAATGCCACACTCAACATCAGCATTGTCGGAGGCGTAGGCAGCGTGGAAGACAAAGCGATATTCAACATTATTCAGGCTTCAGCAGGACAGATCACAGGACAATTTACGTCTATCACTGGCACAGTAGGAATGAGTTTCGTACAGACAGATGCCAATGGACTCAGTGTGGTGGCACATAAGCAGAAGGAGAATTACGTGACGCATGTTCTCGGTGCCTCACCGAATGTGTACAATGTTGCCGTTGCACTAAATAAAATTGTCGACGCAAACAAAACAGGCGATCTTGGCAAATTGTACGAGGCTCTGATGAAAGTGAACATAACTAAACTTGCGGATGCCCTAGACCAACTGCATGGCGAAGTCTATGCCGCCAGTCAAACGGCCAGTGCGAATTTGCAGCATCGTTTTGTTCGGCTCTTGCCGAGTGCCAGTGCTCGGCTGTCGGCTTCTCATGGTTCGGGCGCTTTCCGAGGGCAAATGCCCGGTAATACGTGGAACCGCTGGGGAACCTTCACCGGTGATTGGTCGCAACGGGACAAACTCCAAGGTCATAGCGGTTACACCCTGCAAACATTCGGCGTGGCTGCCGGAATCGACCGGAAAATCGGAAGCAACATGCTGTTCGGCGGAGCATTCGCCTACGATAATGTCTATCAGGACTTCAAATCGATCCATTCGGAGGACAGAATCAATGCTATCCGTGCATTGCTCTACAGCGGTTGGCGGCGGGGGAACATCTTTGTCGATAGTTACGCCGGTTACTCCAAAAATTGGCACGAAACCGAACGAACCACCAGTTTCAGCAGTTATAGCGGCGTTGCCAAGGGTAAATATGACGACGACATCTTGTCGGCAGGTATTGAAGTCGGACATCTGTTGTACCTCGGCAAATCGCTCTTGATTCCAAGTGTGGGACTGCATTATGTGCACATTTCTACACCGGCGTTCACGGAAACCGGCGGTCTGGAAACACTGCGTGTTGCCAGCAGCAAATATGATTCATTACGCTTGCCGATTGGTTTCCAATGGAGTCAGAGTTTTAGTTGGAGACATGGAATTGTCTGGACACCGGAACTCCGTGCATTTTATGTCGGGGAGTTGGGAGACACTTCGGCGAGAGTACGGACATCCTTTGGTGCAGTGGAAGGCGTAACAACCTTTGACTCGGAGAGCGGTTCACTGGGACGCAGCAGCGGACGGATTGGTCTGGGACTCAATACCCAGTGGTCGAACCGGATGAATTTCCGGCTTGACTACGAATTGGAAGTCTATGAACACACAACAAACAACCAGTTCGGTGCGACGTTGGGAGTGAATTGGTAAGGTGAATTGCTAAAAGTGCAAAGAGTCAAGCCCAAAGAGCCGGGGACGAAGCCATAATATCTTTTTGGCCGCAGTCCCCGAGTAAGGTATAATTGTCAATTTGTGTGCTATACTGAAAACGGTATGAAATTGGACTTTGCGCCCCTTGCGCATCCTTTGCATTCTTTGCGGTTAAAAAAGATTTAACCGCAAAGTTCGCAAAGAAAAAAACGTCCCATTTGTCCCCGTGTAAGGTATAGAATGCGCCGTAGGACACGGTGCCAATAGGGAGTGAGACAATAGGAGGGGAGTATGTTGATTCAAGTTCTTGGAACCGGTTGTGCCAAGTGTACGAGTTTAGCCATTCGAGCCGAGGAAGCCGCTCGGCAGACAGGTATGGGGTTTACTCTCGAAAAGGTCAAGGATATGAGCGCAATCATCGCCCTGGGTGCGGGGACTACGCCCGCCCTGATCATTGACGGCAAACTGAAATGTGCGGGCAATCTGCCCAGCGTAGAACAAATCGTGAAAATGCTGAAAGAAGAACATCCCAGCAATTAAATGGCACAGAGTCCAATGTTTACAGAGCCCACTGTTCACAGAGCCCGTAACGTAAGTTAGGGAATCAACCGAACGATTCCCTGGCTTACGCCACGGGCTCTGTGAACATTGGGCTCTGTGAACAGTGGACTCCGTGTGCCATGGGCACTGTTTGTTTTGTGTAAGCAAACCTCTGATAATACAAAAAAAACTTTGCGTTCCTTGCGCAACCCTTTGCGGCAAAAAAGACTTAACCGCAAAACACGCAAAGGATTGCGCAGAGGCTGCAAAGCAATGATTCGCTCCGTTTCCAACTAAAACAAGAGACAAAAACCGATTTTTAGGTGTGTCTATAAATGAAGTTTCTACCAACACGGCATTGCACTGCCGTATGAGAGCATCAGAAGGAAACAGGAGAATGTTTTCAATGGAAAGCAAGAGCCCGACTCATCTTACGGGACACAGGTAGGCCACCAACCTTTCGGCATCGCGGAAATCGGGAATAATCATTGCGGCACCGGCTTCGAGCAATCGTGCCCGTTTGTGCTGATTGACTCCCCGCTTTCGTACCTCATCGGTCGCAACACCCACAGCATAGCCGCCGATGCCGGCAACCAGTTCGATCTCCACAAAACCGTCTCCGAACGAGACAAGTTCTGCTCCGGTAAGATTGTTTTCCTTGACAATTTGCTTGATGACCGTCTCCTTTGAACAGGCAGTTTCGTTGTCTCTTGCCCCGTAAATGTGTTTGCCGAAGTATTGATCCAGTCCCAGTAATTTCGCTTCGGCAAGTACATCCGGCTCGTCGGTGCCGCTCGCCAGATAAAGGTGGTATCCCTTCTCTTTGAGCAGTTCCAGAAGTTCTATGCTTCCGGGCACCAGATATTTTTGGGGATCGGCACCTTTCCGCAGTTCTTCAAGCCGGCTCTTGATGCGTTCTCCCAATCGCCGCAGATATTCCGCCTTATAGACACCGGGATCAGTCTTATTCCCGCCGCGTTGAACAACTTCTTCGTCTAATTTAATACACTGGAAGATGGTCTGCTTGCCGGTCAACCTATCCACAAATGCTGTAACGGTCTCTTTGATACTTGTTTCGCTTTCTGCCTTGGGTGTTTGCTGTAACACTTCGACGAAGTAGGGTATCATCATTTCCTGCCAGCCTTCGCGGATGAGACTGAGCGTACCATCGAAGTCGAAGAGCGCATAGCGGAATTCAACATTTGGGTCGGGAGGGGTTATTATTTTCATTATTTCGAGTGATCCGGCGGGAAAAAGAGCGTACGGAGTGCGGTTATTTTTATCTTATTTTTTTGATAAAACAACCACGGTGCCCAATGTATCCCTTACACGGGGACAAATGGGACGTTTTTGCCACGGATAACACGGATGCTCACGGATAATTATATCTATGTTATCCGTGGCTGCAAAAAAGACCATTTTCATGCCGTTTGCAGTATAGAATACGGGGCGGGCGGGCATGACCAATTTGACGAAAATCGTGCAATCGCAATTTGCCCAGCCCGCCTAAATTGAGACACATCCTCTTACGATACGGACAATGGACTTTTCCTGCCGGACTCTCCGCACTTGCGGCTCGTGCGCTTTTGGGATATAATGTCCCTCGTTGAATCTGCTGTTGTTATCTAACTATTCCGCGATGTTCCGATTCCTTTTCGCGTTCCTTGTTGTTTCGGCTCTGTTTTTGCCCTCTACGGCGGCAGCGCAGTCTGCCGATCCCTCCACACTGACCGGAAAAATCATGTGCGGCTATCAAGGCTGGTTCCGCATCGAAGGGGATGGCTCCGGCAGAGGAAACTTCCACTATGGCCCCCGAAATTTCGGACCCGATGTCTTCGCCCATATCGAAATGTGGCCTGATACGAGCGAAATGGATGATGACGAAAAATACCCCACCGCCTTCAGACATGAAGACGGTTCCGTTGCTCACGTTTTCAGTTCCACTAACCGTAAAACCGTTACCCGGCACTTTCAATGGATGGAAGAATACGGGATTGATGGAGTCTTCTTGCAGCGGTTCGTCGGTCAAACCCGTACCGAAGCCAGCCGACGCGATCTTGCCGTCGTTATGGAAAATGTCCGGCACGGTGCCGAACAACACAATCGTGTCTGGGCAATGATGTACGATCTCACCGGTGCCCGACCCGGCGACCTTATGGGAATACTTGTAGATGATTGGAAAAAACTCGTCGATGACGATAAAATCCGTGAAGACCGAATGTACCTGCACCACAATGGAAAGCCGGTGATTTCCATTTGGGGGATCGGATTCAGCGACAACCGGCGCTACACACTCAGGGAATGTCTTGAACTCATTACATTTTTACAGGATGATCCCCAATACGGCGGAAATACGGTCAAGATCGGTCTCCCCACGTACTGGCGGTTATTGGAAAGAGATGCGTTGAATGACCCCCTATTGCTTGAAATCGCACGCAAGGCGGATATTGTCAGTCCGTGGACTATCAGCCGTTTTGGTACTGTGCGGGATGTCCAAAACTATGTTACCCGGGTTTCCGCCGGCGATGTTGCGTGGTGCAAAGAAAATAATGTCGAGTACATGCCCGTCGTTTTTCCGGGATTCAGTTGGTACAATCTCGAAGGAAGCCGCGGTCGGGAAGCAATATTTAATCAGACTCCCCGACTCAAAGGGGAGTTCTTGTCCGCACAGATTAAGGGGCACATGGACAATGGTGCAACAATGATTTATCAAGCGATGTTTGATGAAATCGACGAGGGGACAGCAATTTTCAAGGTTACCGACAATCCGCCAGTGGGCGGTGTAAACCGCTTTCTGGGGATGGAGGGGCTACCGAGCGATTTCTACCTGAAACTCGTCGGCGACGCGGCGAAGGAATTGAAACAAAAAACAGAACAAAGGTAGGCAGTCGGCCGCCGGGCGATTGTCGTTTAGCCGATGCTCCGGCTCTAACCGGCGATAAAAGCGTTATGAAAATAATACTAGCAAGCGATCATCGGGGAATAAATGTTCTGGCGACCATTTTAGAATATCTCCAAACGTTGCCGGAACATACTGTTTTGCTCGTTGATGAACAACTCTCCGATGAAGCGGACTATCCTGACATCGCTGCCGAAGTTGCTCAAGCGGTTTCGTCGGGCGCGGCGGACTGTGGGATTTTAGTCTGCGGCACCGGCATTGGGACGTGCGTGGTGGCGAACAAGTTTCCGGGCGTTCGGGCGGCTCCCTGTCATAACGAGGTGTCTGCCGAGTTAAGCCGGAAGCATAATGATGCGAACGTTCTCTGTCTTTCCGGCGATCTGCTCGGGGAGCGGTCGAGTATGGCGGTAGTGGCGATATGGCTTGCCTCTCAATTTGAAGGCGGCCGGCACAGAGTTCGGCTCGAAAAGATTCGTCAACTCGAATCGGCAAATTACACACACGCGAATCAAACGCATGCTTGACGCTCTCTGCTGGTCTGTTAGAATAAGATTCAAGGATGGATGCCCGAGTGGTCGAAGGGACCGGTCTTGAAAACCGGCGTGCGGCAACGTACCGGGGGTTCGAATCCCTCTCCATCCGGTCTGGCAATTTGGGAGGTTTGCGTCGTGTGCCTCCCGTTGCCGTTTTGTACCGTTAAGTGCCGTGTTTTCAAAGGGTTGTGTAGAATCAGAGCATGGGGGTGTTTCCTCTCTATTCCGCCCCAATTCACCCTGTACCGCCGTGTACAATGACGCATTTAATGACGCTTTGGTTGGCGGGGCTGATGCTGTGTGCCCCTCGTTGTGTGGTGAGAAAAGGGACGAAATGAGCCTCCTCGCCCCTCATCGTTTGGTCTTTTTTGGTATTAAATTGTACGCAAGCCTGTTCAATTTGATCAAAATCGGACTGTT